>Ga0196971_1000202_pt1 | contig 57479 bp, 59 predicted proteins | sample S1v_1013CmetaG_FD_148660 | JGI IMG/M metagenome (GOLD analysis project Ga0196971, IMG submission 148660) | Soil microbial communities from Anza Borrego desert, Southern California, United States - S1+v_10-13C | ecosystem: Environmental > Terrestrial > Soil > Desert | place: USA: California... | reverse complement strand
AGCACGTGATGCATGCGGAGTGGCGCGAGATCTCGCCTGAGGCCGCCGGGGCGATCAATCGCGCCAAAGCGGACGGCCGCCGGGTGATTGCTGTCGGCACTACGGCGTTGCGCTCGCTCGAGTCCGCTGCTGACGAAGGTGGGCACGTGCGCGCCGAAACTGGCGACACCTCGATCTTCATCACGCCCGGCTATCGTTTCCGCGTCGTCGACGGCCTTTGGACCAATTTCCACCTGCCGCGATCGACGCTGTTCATGCTGGTCTCGGCGTTCGCGGGTTTGGAGCGGATGCAAGCGGCTTACGCCCATGCGATCGCGCACAAATATCGCTTCTATTCCTATGGCGACGCCAGCTTGCTATGGCGGGCGCCATGACGGCGTTTCCATTCGAAATCCACGCGCGCGATGGCGCGGCGCGCGCGGGCGTCCTGAAGACGCCGCGCGGCGATATCCGCACGCCGGCCTTCATGCCGGTCGGCACGGCCGGCACGGTGAAGGCGCTGACGGTGGAGCAGGTGGCGCAGACCGGCAGCGACATCATTCTCGGCAACACCTACCATTTGATGCTGCGGCCCGGCGGCGAGCGCATGGAGAAGTTCGGAGGGCTGCATCGCTTCATGCGCTGGGACAAGCCGATCCTTACGGACAGCGGCGGCTATCAAGTGATGTCGCTGGCCCAATTGCGAAAGCTTGATTCGGATGGCGTGACATTCCGCAGCCATGTCGATGGCTCGCAACATCGGCTGACGCCGGCGGATTCCATCCGCATCCAGGCCGATCAAATCGGCGCGGAGATCGTGATGCAACTGGACGAATGCCCGGCCTTGCCCGCGCCGCGGGAGACGGTCGAAAAAGCGATGCGTCTTTCATTGGATTGGGCCGGCCGCTCCAAGCGCGCGTTTGGTTCGCGTGATGCGCAGAATCTCTTCGCCATCGTACAAGGTGGCGTCGATCCTGAGCTGCGGCGCATTTCCGCTGAGGCGTTGGTGGCGGAAGGATTCGACGGCTATGCGATCGGCGGGCTTGCCGTAGGTGAGGGCCACGAGGCGATGCTAGGCGCGCTGGAGGCGACTATCCCGCATCTGCCGCAAGATCGGCCGCGCTATCTAATGGGCGTCGGCAAGCCGCTCGACATTGTCGAGAGCGTGTGGCGCGGCGTCGATATGTTCGATTGTGTGCTGCCGACGCGCTCAGGCCGCCACGGCCAAGCCTGGACGGATGCGGGGCCGATCAACATCACCAACGCGCGCTTCGCCGAAGACTTGGCGCCGCTCGATCAAAGCATGGATTGTCCGGCCAGCCGTGACTATTCGAAAGCATATTTGCATCATCTGTTCAAAGCCGGTGAGCTGCTCGGCCAGACGCTGCTCTCCTGGCACAACGTTGCGTACTATCAGTATCTGATGGCGCGCCTGCGCGCTGCGATTGCCGCGGGTGCGCTCGCTGACTTCCGCGATGATTTCAGAACGCGCCTCGCGGCTTAGTTCACAGGCCGGTCGCGGCCCTCGCGCGCCGTGTGCGGTTGCGGCGGCGGCGGTGGGATGATTGAGGCGCAGCCGAGCGAGGCGCCGTATCCGCGCAAGAACGTGCGGCGTTGCTGACCGTTGGCGACGGCGCGCAAGGCTTCGCGTTCGGCGCGGCTCGCGCCGGAGATGCGCCGCACCCAGGAGCGGAACGGGATCAAGTCTTCCGCCGTGTCGCGCGCCATGTCGATGGCTTGGTCTTCGACGAAATCGCCGCTACGGTCCCAGATGTTGCGGTTGGGGCCGGGCTGGTAGCTCTCCGGGCCGAGCACCGCGTCGAGTTGCCCAATCTCGTGCGTGACAGCGGTGCAGTCGACCAGCGTCACTGTGGAATAGGGATATTGCAGGTTGCGCAGGATGAGCGGGATTTCGGGACGGATCAGGTTCACGTCGCGCAACGGCGTGTAGGCTGCGTCGGTGACGCCGCGGCGCGTATCAGCCGTGCGGCCGGTGGAGCAAGCAGCTGTTAGAGCCACGGCCGCGACAACCAATAATTTGCCCCAGTACATCGCTTGCATGCCCCGCTCCCTGCCGTTCGCCCGACCTATAGCCCGCCGCCGCCCCGCCCGCCAATGCCGGGAGACAGGGCAAGGGCGAGCCGCTAAGTCCGGCTTGTGCTACCGGTAGAGCAAGTTCTGCCTGATTTGCGTGCGGCGCTCACCACGCGAACCGAGGCCGTGCTGGTCGCGCCGCCCGGCGCCGGCAAGACGACGCGCGTGCCGACGGCGCTGCTGAGCGAGCCTTGGGCGCAGAGCGGCAAGATCATCCTGCTTTCGCCGCGCCGCATTGCGGCGCGCGCCGCGGCGGCGCGCATGGCCAGCGAACGTGGCGAACGCGTTGGCGAAACCATCGGCTATCGGGTGCGGCTGGATTCCAAGATTGGGCCGAAGACGCGGATCGAAGTCGTCACCGAAGGCGTATTCACGCGCATGATCCTCGACGATCCGGAGCTTCCGGGCGTTGCGGCGGTGCTGTTCGATGAATTTCACGAGCGGAGCCTCGAAGGCGATCTCGGCCTTGCGCTTGCGCGCGATGCGCAGAGCGGTTTGCGGCCGGATCTGCGGCTTGTGGTGATGTCGGCAACGCTCGACGCGGCGCGGGTTGCGGCCTTGCTGGGTGATGCGCCGGTGATCGTGAGCGAAGGCCGCATGTATCCGGTCGCGCACGTCTATCGGCCGCAGCTCGCGAGTGCGCGGCTGGAAGAGGACGTCGCCGCGGCCGTGCGCGGCGCGCTGGCGGCGGAGCGCGGCAGTGCGCTCGTCTTCTTGCCGGGCGTGCGTGAAATCGAGCGAACGGCGGAGGCGTTGCGCAGCAGCGTAGGCGATCCGAGCGTCGATATCTGGCCGCTCTATGGCGCCATGAGTCCAGCCGATCAGGATGCTGCGATTTCGCCAGCGCCGCCTGGACGGCGTAAAGTCGTGCTGGCGACATCGATCGCCGAAACCAGCCTCACCATCGATGGCGTGCGCATTGTTGTGGATGCAGGGCTCACACGGCGGCCTCGTTATGAGCCGGCGCTCGGTTTGTCGCGACTGGAGACGGTGTGCGCCAGCCAAGCTTCCGTGACGCAGCGCGCTGGCCGGGCGGGACGGCTTGAGCCCGGCGTGTGCTGGCGTTTGTGGGGCGAGGGCGAAACACGCGCGTTGCCGGCGTTCGATCGGCCGGAGATTTTGGACGCCGATCTCTCGGGGCTGGCGCTCGATCTCGCCGCCTGGGGTGTTGGCGATCCCGCCGCGCTGGCTTGGCTCGATCCGCCGCCGAAGCCGGCGTGGAGCGAAGCGCTTGCGCTGCTGAAGCGGATCGGCGCGCTGGATGAAGGCGATCGCCTTACGCCGCATGGCGCCGCGGTGGCGCGGCTGCCGCTGCCGCCGCGTTTGGCGCATATGGTGATCGACGCGGGCGAACATCGTCTGCTCGCCGCGCACATCGCCGTACTGCTGACCGAGCAAGGCTTGGGTGGCCGCAGCGCCGATCTGCGCGAGCGGCTGCATCGCTTCGAGAGCGAGCGTGGACAGCGCGCGGAGGCCGCGCGCGGACTGGCGCGGCGGATCGCGCGGGCGGCTGGCGGCGATAAGGGGGCGCTCGATGAAGAGCGCGCCGGCGCCGTGCTGGCGCTTGCGTATCCAGATCGCGTCGCCCGTTCGCGCGGCGGTTCGTTCACTATGGTGAACGGGCGCGCGGCCTCAGTCGATGCGGCCTCATCCTTGGCGCGCGAGCCATTCCTAGTGATCGCTGACATATCGGGCGCAGCCGGGCGGGCGCAGGTGCTGCTCGCAGCGCCGATCGCCCTAGCCGACATCGAGACCATGTTCGGCGCGCAGATCGAGAAGGGCGTTTCGGCGACAATCGACGCCGAAACCGGCGCCGTGCGGGCACGGCGGACGCGGCGATTGTGCCGGATGGTCCTATCCGATGCGCCGGCGGAGCGGTTGGGCGGCGACGAATTGCGGGACGCGCTGCTGGAGGCGGTGCGCGAACAGGGTCTCGACCTTTTGGATTGGGATGAGTCGGCGCGGCAAGCTCAGGCGCGGGTAGCGTTCATGCGCGAATTGCACGGCGAGAATTGGCCCGATCCAAGCGATGATGCGCTGCTGGCGCGCGTGGACGATTGGCTCGCGCCAGCGCTGCAGACCGTGACGCGGCTCAAGGATGTCGATATCGGCAAGGCGCTATTGGCGAGGTTGACGTACGAGCAGCGCCGCCAACTCGATGCCGAAGCGCCGGCGCGGTTCGAGACGGCGTTGGGATCGTCGCTGCTGATCGACTACGCGGCCGATGGCGGCCCCGCGCTCGAGGTTCGGCTGCAGGAAATGTTCGGCCAGGATAAACATCCGAGCGTCGCGGGCGGGCGCGTCCCGCTGAGCCTGCGGCTGCTCTCCCCCGCCCACCGCCCGGTGCAAACGACGAAGGACTTGCCTGGGTTCTGGCGGGGCTCATATGCAGCGGTGCGCAGCGAGATGCGCGGCCGTTATCCAAAACACCCCTGGCCCGAAGACCCGCTGACGGCGCCGCCGACGCGGCGCGCCAAACCGAGAGGCTCATAATGATCCCGACGATCGAAGATGTGAGAGCCGCCGCCAAGCGGATCGAGGGCATCGCCGTGCGCACGCCGCTCGTGCGCAATGATGCGCTCGACGCGGTGACGGGCGCGAAAGTATTCGTGAAAGCTGAATGTCTGCAACGCGGCGGCGCGTTCAAGATGCGTGGCGCTGTCAACGCCATCGCGGCTTTGGCGCCGGAGGTGCGGGCGCGCGGTGTGATTGCGTTCTCATCCGGCAATCATGCCATTGCTGTGTCGACTGCGGCGAAGGTGTTCGGCGTCGAGGCGACCATCGTGATGCCGGCTGATGCGCCCAAGATTAAGCTGGAGACGACCCGATCGCTGGGGGCGGCGGTGGTGACCTATGATCGGGTCAAGGAAAGCCGTGAAGAGATCGGCGCGCGGATCGCGGCGGAGAAAGGCGCAAGCCTGATCAAGCCCTTTGACGATCCGTTCGTCGTCGCGGGCCAAGGCACGTGCGGGCTGGAGATCGGTGAAGAAATCGCGCCTGATATCGTCTTCGTGCCGGCGAGCGGCGGCGGCCTTTCTGCGGGTGTTGCGCTGGCGCTGCCGGAGGCGCGCATCATTGCTGTCGAGCCGCAAGAGCACAACGACATCGCGCGCACGCTTGAATCGGGCGTGATTCAGCGCAACGCGCCGGGCATCCGCTCGATTTGCGACGGGCTGCTCACGGAGCAGATGGGCGAAATTCCATTCGCCATCGCCCGCGAGCGGTTCGAGATGGCAGTGGGCGTCAGCGACGACGCAGTCCGTCGCGCGATGAAGTTCGCGTTTCGCCATCTGAAGCTCGCGCTGGAGCCGTCAGGCGCGGCGTCGCTTGCGGCGCTGCTTGAGAGCGGCGTTGATGTTCGCGGCAAAACCGTCGCCGTGGTCGCCAGCGGCGGCAACGTCGATGCTGAGACGTTTACGCAAGCGCTGGCGGTCTAACGGCCGCGGTGCAGGTCGCGTTCAAGCTGGATTTGCACCGGCTCGCCCGCCAAGCGGTGGCGGTAAACCTGCAGATTCTCGGTCACGCGCTGCACGTAATTACGCGTTTCCGAGAATGGGATCAGCTCTATCCAGTCGATGACATCGACGTTGCTGGAGCGCGGATCGCCCCACTCATTGACCCAATTGCGCACATTGCCGGAGCCTGCATTGTACGAGGCGATCGCCATCACGTAGGAGCCGCCGAAATCGTCGATCAGGCCGGCGAGGTGCTGCGAGCCTAAAGTCATGTTGTATTGCGGATCGGTGGTGAGCGCCGCGCGCTGAAAGCTCATGCCGGCGCGGCGCGCTTCGGCCTGCGCGGTGGATGGGATCAGCTGCATGAGGCCGCGCGCGTTCGCGCTGGAAATTGCCTCGGGATCAAACTCGCTTTCCTGGCGGATGATCGCGTGCACAAGCGCCGGCTCAGGCCGGCCGCGTTGCTGCACGATGGAAGGCAGCTCAAGCGTCGGGTAGGCGGCGCTGGTGGCGACGACATTGCGGAAAAGGCCGGCTTTGGCGCTGCGCAGCGCGGTGCGGTGATAGGATTGCTCGCGCGCCATTTGCGAGAGCAGTTCAAGCTCCATCGGGTCGTCGAGCGTGTCGTCGAGATAGAAGGCGATCGATTCAAAGTCGCGCTGTGCGCCCACTTCCGACATCACCCGCAGCGCTCGCACCAGTTCGCGGTTTTCAAAGCGGTTGCGTGCGGCCTCGGTCACTTGGGCCGTTTCCGGCAGCGACAATGTCGCTGTGCGGTCGCCGCGGGTCGCCGCCAGCTGGCCGTAATAAGTGAAATTGTACTGCGCCGCTTGATCGAGCAGGCGGTCCGCCTCGGCGTTGTTGCCGAGCGCGCGTTCGGCCTCTGCGCGCCAGTAGAGCGCGCGCGACAGGCTGACCGGCGATGAAACGTTGTCGCTCAGATGCGCAAAGTGTTCGCGGGCGCGCTCTGCGTTTCCAAGAAAGCGCAGCGAGAGCCAGCCGGCCATCCACTCGGCGTCGGCGAAGGCTTCGCCAGAAGTGAGGCCATGATTGGAAACAAGGGCGTAGGCTTGGCGATAATTGCGGGCGCGAAGCGCGCGCGGCACGTAAAGGCGGCGTTCGGCGAACAACTCAGCGCGCGCGGCCGCCGGGGCTTGGCGCGCGTCCACTTCCACCATTAGCGGCAGCGCCTCTTCCGGATTGCCGGCACGGCGCCGGTATTGGGCGCGGTCGTAGAGGAAGCCCGGATTGTCCACGCGCGAGCGCGGGACTGCATCGACCGCCGCCTGCAATCCTCGGCGCTGACGGCTCTGCATGGCGATGCGGGCGTTGGCGAGCGCGCGATCGGCAGCGGAGACGCGCGGCAGCAGCCGGCGCGCGGCAGTGTGCTGGTTGCGCCAGAGCAGTCCATCGACGCGGGCGGCGTGGTCTTCGCTGGTGAAGCTCGAGCTGAATTCCGCGAGCGCCCGATCTTCCATTTCTGTGGACAACGCGTCGTCGCGCCAAGCGGCGCGAGCAATCTCGACCGCTTCGCCGCGCTGGCCGGAGTCTTTCAGCGAGATGGCGAGCGCCATGCGGCCATCGCCCGTAATCGGCCCGCCATCGCCGCGTAAGAAGGTGACGCGCTCGGACGCGGAGAGACGCGAACTCAGCACCGCCTGCTCGGCGCGGGTGCGCATCGCGGTGCGGCCGGGCCAACCTTGCAACTCGGTGAGCGCTTGCGAGATATCGTCGAAATAGAGTGGCGCATCGGTGGCCGCGGCCCAGCGCCATTGCAACATGCGGCGCACCAGCGGATCTGTGGCGCTGTCGCGGAGCTGCGCAAGGCCGGACCAATCGCCCGACTCGGCCGCCGCCAGGCCGCTGCGCAGGCGCATGCGCTCGGAGCTAGACGGCAACGGGGCCGGCGGGGTGTAAGCGGCGGCTTCCGCGGTGGCCGGTCCGGGCGCGACCTGCGATTGACCCGAGCTGGAGGTGACCAGAAAGGCGCTCACGGCCAGGGCCGACAGAGCGACACGGGTCATTCTAGCCACGTCCATACCCTTCTCCGCACCAATCCGAAACAATAGGCGGCCCGCGCGCTAAGCTGGCGAGCCGCTATTTAACCTCGCCCGACACTGTGGCAGGAATCGCGCCAATGGCACACCGCAGCACCTCTTCCGGCAAAATCTACGGCTCGAATCCGGCGTTGATTACGCCATTCCGTGACGGAATCGTAGATGAACGTGCTTTCCAGACCATTGTGGAGCGGCAAGTGGCGGAAGGGTCACATGGCCTAGTGCCGTGCGGCACGACCGGCGAAAGCGCGACGCTGAGCCTGGAAGAGCATGTGCGCGTCGTTGAGTTGTGTGTCGAAGCCGCGGCAGGAAAAGTTCCCGTGATCGCCGGCGCCGGCTCCAACAGCACCGCGCACGCGATCGAGCTGGCGCAGCGCGCGAAGAATGTAGGCGCCGATGCGGTGCTGGTCGTGGCGCCGTATTACAATAAGCCGAGCCAAGACGGGCTGGTCGCGCACTTCAAGGCGATCAATGACGCGGTGGATATCCCGATCGTCGTCTACAATGTGCCGGGACGGACGGTTATCGACATCAGCGCAGAGACGATGGGACGCTTGGCGCAACTGCCCAACGTGATCGGCTGCAAGGATGCGAGCGCCGATCTCTCGCGCGTGGCGCGCCACCGCGCGCTATGCGGTGAAGCGTTCGTGCAGCTCTCCGGCGAGGATCCGACGGCGATCGGCTTCAACGCGCTTGGCGGCGTCGGCTGCATCTCTGTGACGGCGAACGTCGCGCCCAAGCTGTGCGCGCAAATGCAAGAGGCGGCGCTGCAGGGCGCGCTCGACGCGGCGCGCGCGATCGATGACAAACTGGCGCCCCTGCATAAAGCGATGTTCGCCGAGCCCTCGCCGGCGCCCGCCAAGTACGCCTGCTCGCTGCTCGGCTTATGTACGGATGAAGTGCGGCTGCCGCTGCTGGCGTGCAGCGACGCAGCAAAAGCGCAGATCCGCGCAGCGATGACGCATGCGGGGCTCATCTAAGTATGGCCAAGAAGGAAGAGCCTAACCGCAAGCTGATTGCGGAAAACCGGCGGGCGCGGTTCGATTACGCGATCGAGGATACGCTAGAAGCCGGGATTCAGTTGGTCGGCACGGAGGTGAAGTCGCTCCGCAACGGGCGGGCGAACATCGCCGAAAGCTATGCCGGCACCGACAAGGGCGAGCTTTGGCTGATCAACGCGACTATTCCGGAATATCCGCCCGCGGGCCAGTTCAACCACGAGCCGCGCCGTCCGCGGAAGCTCCTGGTTCGGTCGCGCGAACTCAAGAAGCTGCTTGGCGCGGTCGAGCGCGAGGGCCGCACGCTCGCGCCGCTCAAGCTCTATTTCAACGCCCGCGGCATCGCCAAAGTCGAGATTGCGCTAGCCAAAGGCAAAAAGGCGCACGACAAAAGAGCGGCGACTAAGGACCGCGAATGGAAACGTCAGCAATCCCGGCTGCTCAAAGACCGCGGCTGATCCTGGCCGTTTTGGCGCTGGCGTCGCTGGGCGCCGCGTGCGCGCCAGCCGATCCGGCCGTACACGCCGAGCGGCAATGGCGCATTTGCGAGAATTCCGTGTTCGATCAGCAGCGGCTGGACGCGTGCTCGGCCGTTGTGGCGTCCGCGGCGACGGAGCGCTCGCGTAAAGCGCAGGCTCTGGTGAATCGCGGCACGCTCCGGGCGCGTCTGGCGCAGGACGCCCGCGCGATCGCCGACTACGGGCGCGCACTGCGGCTCGATCCGACTTTGGCCAGCGCCTATGTCGAGCGCGGGCAACTGCACTTCAATCGCGAAGCCTTCGAGGCGGCAATCCGGGATTATGATCTTGCGCTGTCCTTGAACCCGCTCGACGGCGATGCGCAAATGATGCGCGATACGGCGGCGCGGAATCTAGAAGAGAGCCGCCTTAGCGAACTCGAGTGGGTGACGCGGCGCCTCGCGGAAAGCCCGCTTGAATCTGGGCTATGGAATAATCGCTGCTGGCTACGAGCAGTCAGCGGCGAAGAACTCGATCTGGCGCTGGCGGACTGCAATGAAGCGATCCGGCTCGATCCGCGGTCCGCGGCGGCGCTCGACAGCCGCGGTCTTGTCCATCTCAAGCGCGGTGAGCATGCGCGGGCGGTGGCCGATTATACTTCGGCGCTGGCGGTAGATCCGGGGCGCGGTCATTATCTTTTCGGACGCGGCGTCGCGCGGCTGCGCATGGGCGAGGAAACCGCGGGCCGCGCCGACATCGCCGCCGCCGAACGCGCCGACCCGGCTATTCGCGGAACGTATCAAGAGTACGGTATCGAGATTTAAGCGAACGCGAGCGTCTTAGCGCGCGTCATCGCCTCTTCGAACATCTCTGTGGTGAGGCGACGCGTCTGCGTATTGTAGCGCGAACAATGATAGCTCGAAACGAGCGTGACGCCGTTCGGCAGCTCCGCTTCGACGCCATGGCCAAACTTCGCCGCTGTGGGCTTCAAACCGTGCGCACGTAGCACGCTGTCATGCGCGATCGAACCGAGCGCCATGATCGCGCGCAGATTCGGCAGCGCTCCCAAGCGTGACGACAAGAATGGCCGGCACGTCGCGATCTCCGCCGGTGTCGGCTTGTTTTCCGGCGGCGCGCAGCGCACGGCGTTGGTGATCATCGCGCCCTTCAGCGCAAATCCGTCGTTTGGATCGGCGCGGTACTCCCCTTCCGCGAGGCCCAATTTTTTCAGCGTGCCGTAGAGGAGATCGCCGGCATAATCGCCCGTGAACGGCCGCCCGGTGCGGTTGGCGCCGCCACGCCCTGGCGCAAGGCCCACGATGAGGAGCCGCGCGTCAACATCGCCGAACGAGGGCGCTGCGCCGTTATACCAAGTGGGCTCGGCGCGCTTGTTCTGTTCGCGATAGCCGACCAGCCGCGGGCAGAGCGGGCAGTCTTTCGGCGCTTCGGGCGGATATTCGCTCACCGATCCTCTTCGTCAGCGTAATCGTAACGGGCGTCGGCCGCTGCCTTCTCGCGTGGCGGACGGCCTATCAGGTTCGCGAGATCGGCCAAGTCAACGAAATTATCGGCCGCACGGCGAATATCGTCGGACGCCATCGGCGGATTGGACTTGATGGTGGAGACGACGCTTACGCGCACGCCCTTGCGCTGAGCGGCTTCAATGGCGGCGCGAAAATCGCCGTCGCCGGAGAAAAGAAACGCGTGATCGATATATTCGGCGGCTTGCAGCAGATCGACTGCGAGTTCGACATCCATATCGCCTTTGAAGCGGCGGCGGCCATTGGCGTCGGTGTATTCCTTGGCCGGCTTCGTAACGAGCGTGTAGCCGTTATAGTCGAGCCAATCGACCAGCGGCCGGATCGGCGAAAAATCCTGATCTTCCACCAGCGCCGTGTAATAGGAAGCGCGCACGAAGCGGCCTTGTTTTCTGAATTCGTCGAGCAGCTTGCGATAGTCGATGTCGAAGGTGAGTCCCTTGGCCGCGGAGTATAAATTTGCGCCATCGATGAAGACGGCAACGCGCTCGTCGGGATGGATCAGCCGTTCGAACATATTCATGGCCTGGTTATTCCTTGGCGCGCCGCCGGGCGCTAGATGATTGGCTCGATGCACGCCAGCGCCTTCATCGCCCTGGGCGCCAATATGCCGTTCAACGGCATGGAGGGCCCAAGTCTGCTCGCGCAGGCTTTGGACGCAATGCGCGAGACGGGCTTTGAGTTGCGCGCGGCGTCCGGCGTGTGGCGCACCCCGGCGTGGCCGCCAGGCGCCGATCAGCCCGACTATTTCAACGCCGTGGTGGAAATGGCCGCGAAAGGCGTGGCGCCGGAAGCGATCTTCGATCGCACGCGAACGATCGAGACAGCCTTTGGCAGGGAGCGCCGGACGCGCTGGGCGGCGCGAACGCTCGATCTCGATCTGGTGGCGCTTGGGGAGCTGAGCGGGTGCTTCGGCGAGGTCATCTTACCGCATCCGCGCATGCATGAGCGCGCCTTCGTGCTCGCGCCCATGGCCGAGATCGCGCCCGGCTGGCGCCATCCGGAGCGGGGCCAAACAGTGCGGGAGATGCTGGCAGCGCTGGGGAGCAGCGGAGGTTACCGTAGGGTTAGCGATCTGGGGCCGTCCGGCGCGGGGTAGGGCGGCTGTCCTTTTCGCGCCTGCGGTGGTGCTTCGCATTGCGAAAAACCGCGGAGACCACTAGGTTAGCCGCCCATCCCTGTCCGTCTGACCTAGAGGAAGCACGCCTTGGCTCGCGTAACCGTCGAAGACTGCGTTGATAAAATCCCGAACCGGTTCTCGCTGGTGCTGCTCTCGGCCCATCGTGCGCGCAATATTTCCTCAGGTTCTGAACCACTTGTGGACCGGGACCGGGATAAAGACCCGGTCGTCGCGCTGCGCGAGATCGCCGATTCCGCGATTACGCCGGAAGAGCTGCGCGACAGCTACGTGATGCTCTACCAAGACGTCCAGCCGGCCACCCAGGCCGAAGACGAGCAGGATCGCTTGGCGCTCGCGGCGCCGGTCGAGACCAGCGAAGAAGACGTGCTGCGCGCGCTCCAGCAAGAAGCCGAAGCCCAGCGCGACGAACGGTATTAAGCCATGGCCGGCGGTGACGGAGTCGCCGCCACAGCCCCGGTCGGCACGAAAGCTGGCGCGGGAGAGGCGCCTCCGCGCACCCGCTTCCTGCGCCAGTTCGAACTGGTCGAGCGCATGCGCGCCTACGACCCCTCGCTCGACGAGAACTTGGTCAACCGGGCTTATGTCTACGCGACGGCCAAGCACGGCAGCCAAAAGCGCCATTCGGGCGACCCGTACTTTGCGCACCCGATCGAAGTTGCGGGCATCCTGACCGAGTACAAGCTCGATGCGGCGACGATCGTGGCCGGCCTGCTGCACGACACGATCGAAGACACCGAAGCGACGCGCGAAGAAATCGAAGCCAAGTTCGGCGCCGAGATCGCCGATCTCGTCGAAGGCGTCACCAAGCTCTCGCTGCTCGAAATCCAGTCCGAGGAGAGCAAGCAGGCGCAGAACCTGCAAAAATTCATTCTCGCCATGTCGCGCGACGTGCGCGTGCTGATCGTGAAGCTCGCCGATCGGCTGCACAACATGCGCACGCTGGCGCATATCCCGAAGCCCGAAAAGCGCCGCCGTATCGCGATGGAGACGCTGGAAATCTACGGGCCCTTGGCGCGCCGCATCGGCATGGAAAAGATGGCGCGCGAAATTGAAAGCCTCGCGTTCCACGAAGCCTTTCGCGACGCCGAAGCGGCCATTAATGCGCGCCTCGAACAGCTCCGGATCGAAAAGGGCGCGAACGTCGCGATCATCATCCAGACGATCATGGAGGTGTTCGAGTTTGCCGGTATCGACGCGCGCGTGTTCGGCCGCGAGAAGCAACCCTATTCGATCTGGCGCAAGCTGCAGCGCAAGAGCATTGAATTTTCCGATCTCGCGGACGTCTACGCGTTTCGAGTCATCGTCAACAATCCCGACGATTGCTATCGGGCGCTCGGGCTCATCCACCAAACGTGGCGCTGCGTGCCCGATCAGCTCGAAGATTACATCTCCAATCCGAAGCCAAACGGCTACCGCTCGATCCATACTGTCGTGATCGGGCCCGGCAACGTGCGCGTCGAAATCCAAATCCGCACCGAGGAAATGGATCAGATCGCCGAGAACGGTGTGGCGGCGCACTGGCGCTACAAGAACGAAGCCTATGGCTTTGACGAAGAGCTGGCGGCGTCAGCAGGCCTCGATGCGCGGGAAGCTACCCGTTCGCTGCTCGAAATCGCCGAGCACGGCGGCGACGCGACCGAATTCCTCGAGCACGCCAAGCTCGAAATGTATCAGGATCACGTCTTCGCATTCACGCCGAAGGGCGCGCTGATCCCGCTGCCGCAAGGAGCGACGCCGCTCGATTTCGCTTATGCGGTGCACTCTTCCATCGGCGACCGCTGCGCCGGCGCCAAGATCAATGGCGTTGAGCGGCCGCTTCGCAGCACGCTGCGCAACGGCGATGTCGTTGAGATCATCGTTGGCGACAAAGAGGGCCCAGTGCCGGGCTTCGAGGCGCTGACGAAAACGGGCCGCGCTAAGTCAGCGCAACGGCGCCTGCAGCGCCAAGCCAAGCGCGATGAGTTTGCGAAGCTTGGCCGCGATCTCGTCGCGCACGCGCTGCACCGCTACGGCCATGAACTTGCGGAGACGGCGCTGCAGCACGCGGCGGAGCATCTCGGAAAAGCCGACGAAGAGGAGCTGTTCGTCGCCGTCGGCGAAGGCTCGATCAAAGCGAGCGCCGTCGCCGTCGCCGCGTTTCCCGGCCTTGAGGAAAAGGTCCGCAAGGATATGGGCCGCAAGCCCATGGAGCTGGAAAAAGCCAAGCTTTACGTCAAAGGCGGCGACCTGACGCCCGGCGTCGCGCTGCATTTCGCCGAATGCTGCTCACCGATTCCGGGCGACCGAATCATTGGCGTGCAGATTCCAGGCAAGGGCGTCGTCGTGCACACGATCGATTGCGATCAGCTGGCGCCGTTCGAAGCCGATGAGAGCGTGACCTGGGTCGATCTCGCTTGGACGCCGACGGCGTTGCATCGCACGCTGGCGACGGGCCGCTTGATCGCAACGGTAGAAAATAAGCGCGGTGTGCTGGCCGAACTGTGCCGGATCATCGCCGAGAACGAGGGCGACATTCTCAATTTGCGCCTAGCCAAGCGGACGATCGACTTCTTCGACATGATTTTCGACATCGAAGTCGCCGACGCCAAGCACCTGACCAACATTCTCGCCGCCATGCGCACGAGCAAATCGGTCAAGGAAGTGGAGCGCGTGAAGGGCTGAAGCATTCCCGTCGGTTCGGCCCAGTGCTACATGGCTTGCATGAATCAAGACCAAGTCCTCGACGAATTCCGCGCCGCCGGCGCATTGCTGGAGGGGCATTTCATCCTCTCCTCCGGACTGCACTCGCCGGTCTTCTTCCAGAAGAACGCGGTGTTCATGGATCCGGCGCGGACTGAGCGCCTCTGCCGTGCGCTGGCGCAGAAAGCGGAGGCTGCGTTCGGCAAGATCGATGTGGTGGTGTCGCCAGCGGTTGGCGCGATCATTCCGGGCTACGAAACGGCGCGGCACCTCGGCGCCAAGGCGATGTTCGTCGAGCGTGAGAAGGGCGAGTTTCAACTGCGCCGCGGGTTCGCCATTCAGCCGGGCGAGCGCGTGCTGATGGTGGAGGATGTCGTCACCACTGGCCTCTCCTCGCGCGAATGCCTCGACGCCATCCGCGGCCATCCTGGCGAGCTTGTCGGCGCGGCGTGCTTGATCGACCGCTCCGGCGGCAAAGCCGACATCGGCGCACAGCTGGTTGCGCTCGCATCCGTGAGCGCGCCGGCTTATCCGGCGGATCAATTGCCGCCGGAGCTTGCTGCTATCCCCGCGATCAAGCCCGGCTCACGCGGTCTCGCCGCATGACCAAGCGCGTGCGTCTAGGCGTCAACATCGATCACGTCGCGACCATCCGCAACGCGCGCGGCGTGTCGTATCCCGATCCCTCGCGCGCCGCGATCATCGCGCTCGAAGCGGGCGCGGACGGCATCACCGCGCATTTGCGCGAAGATCGCCGTCACATCTCCGATGCTGACATTGCCAATCTCGCCGCCATGCTGCGCGAACGCGGGCGGCCGCTCAATCTTGAGATGGCGGTAACCTCCGAGATGTTGGAGATCGCTCTGAAGCATCGCCCGCCTGCGGTGTGCCTGGTGCCGGAACGGCGCGAGGAACGCACCACGGAAGGCGGGCTTGACGTCGCCGGCGGCCACAACTGGATCGCGCCATTCGTCGAGAAGCTGCGCGACGCCGGCAGCCGCGTCTCGCTCTTCATCGGCGCCGACCCATTGCAGATCGAAGCGGCCAGCCGCACCGGGGCCGAAGTCGTCGAGTTGCACACCGGCGCATACTGCGATGCCGCGCGCGATGGCCAAGCCGAAGAGGCGGCAACGATCCTGGCGACGCTCAAAGCCGGCGCGCGGCAAGCGGTGAGCCTCGGACTCGAAGTCCACGCCGGCCACGGCATCGACTACGAGACGGTAGAGCCGATCGCCGCAATCCCTGAACTGGCCGAACTCAACATTGGCCATTTCCTGATCGGCGAGGCGATCTTCATTGGTCTCGCCGGGGCTGTCAGCGAAATGCGCCGCCGGATCGACGCCGGCCGGGCCGGGGCCTAGAAGCGCAGTCCATGATCCTGGGCATCGGCTCCGACATTATCGACATCCGCCGGATCGAGCAGACCCTGGAGCGGTTTGGCGATCGCTTCACTCATCGGGTCTATACCGAAACCGAGCGGGCCCGGGCCGAGCGCAGGCCGCTGGAGCGGGCGGCGAGCTTCGCCAAGCGCTTCGCAGCCAAGGAAGCCTGCTCCAAGGCTTTGGGTACGGGCCTGAAACAAGGGGTTTTTTGGCGGGACATGGGCGTTGCCAATCTGAAAACGGGCCAGCCCACGATCAAATTGACCAATGGCGCAGCGGCCCGGCTGGCGGCGATCACCCCAGCCGGACACATACCTTTCGTCCATGTCACATTGACGGACGATTTCCCGCTTGCTGTCGCTTACGTCATCATTTCGGCGGAGTCGGCGCCCATAGGGCAAGGGCCGGAAGCTTGAGCCCCTCAATAGGGAAAAGCTTGGCCGCGCCGGGTCGGGCTGGGTCAGTGGAGTTTCACCGGGAAGAGCTGGCGGCCTACAAAGCCGCTACGGGCGCCGGTGTGTAGTGAGAAACGAATGAGCATGTCGACCACTGGCGAGACGACCCCCGCGATGGCCGTCTTCTGGGACAACGTGAAGACCATCCTTTACGCGCTTGCGCTGGCGATGCTGTTGCGCTTCACCATCGCGCAACCGTTTCGGATTCCGTCGGGCTCGATGCAGCCGACGCTGGCGGTGGGCGATTATATCGTCGTGACCAAGTGGTCGTACGGGTACGGCCGCTTCTCGTTCGCGCCGCTCGAAGGATTGCTCCCGCACGGCCGCATGTTCGAGCGCGAGCCGGAGCGCGGCGAGGTGATCGTGTTCCGTCCGCCGGCCGATCCGGATCGCGATTTCATCAAGCGTTTGGTTGGGCTGCCGGGCGACGAAATCCAAATGATCAACGGCGTGCTGCACATTAACGGCGTCGCCGTGCAGCGCGAACTCATTGGCGAAACGCTCGAATGTCCCGACGGCGACGGATATTCGCGCGAAGCGGCGCTCTATCGCGAGACGCTGCCGAACGGCGTGAGCTATGTCACGTGCGATAAGGGCAGGACCGAACTCGACAACACCCGGCCCGTAACCGTGCCGGAAGGTCATTACTTCTTCATGGGCGACGACCGCGACAATTCCGATGATAGCCGCCGCATGGTCGGCATGGTGCCATTCGAGAATCTGGTCGGCCCGGCGCAATTCGTGGTGGTGTCGTTCGATTCCACGACGTCGCTGTTTCAGCCATGGACGCTGTTCACAGGCTTCCGCGGCGACCGCTTCCTGAAGTCCGTCGAGTGAGCGCCGGCCCATGAGCGGGCCGCGCAAGCAGCAGGATATCCGGCTCGCCGAGCTGGAAGCGCGCATCGGCCATACGTTCGAATATCGTGACCTGTTGCGCGAGGCGCTGACGCACGCCAGCGTCCTCGATGGCGCGCGCAAGGGGCGGTCATACGACCGGCTGGAATTTCTCGGCGACCGCGTGCTTGGGCTCATCGTGGCCGAACGATTGCTCGAGCAGCACAAGGGCGAAGCGGAAGGCGAACTCGCGCCGCGCTATAACGCGCTGGTTAATCGCCATGCCTGCGCCCGCGCCGCGCGCGCCGCCGATTTGGGCGATGCGGTGATCCTCTCCCCTTCGGAAGCAGCAAGCGGCGGCCGCGGCAAGGAGGCGATCCTCGCCGACATCTGCGAATCCGTTATCGCCGCGCTCTATCTCGACGGCGGGATGGACGCGGCGCGCGCCTTCATTACGAAATTCTGGGGCGATGCGTTCGACGCTGGCGGAACCGCGCCGCGCGACGCGAAAACGGTGCTGCAGGAGTGGGCGGCGGCGAAGAAACGTGGTTTGAGCTACGCCGTGATTGAACAAACCGGTCCCGAACACGCGCCGCACTTCGTGGTCGAGGCGCGCATCGATGGTTTCCCGCCCGCGCGCGGCGAGGGCGGCGCCAAGCGCGACGCCCAACGCGCCGCGGCGGCGGCATTTTTGAAAGCGCAGGGCGTTCATGGCTGAGCAACATTGCGCTGTCGTCGCTGTTCTCGGCGCGCCGAACGCCGGCAAATCGACGCTGGTGAACACCCTCGTCGGCGCCAAGGTCGCCGCCGTGACGCAGAAGGTGCAAACGACGCGCGCGCTGGTGCGCGGCATCGCCATGCGCGATCAAACGCAGCTCATTTTGATCGACACGCCCGGCGTGTTCGCGCCGAAGAAGCGCCTGGAGCGGGCGATGGTCGCCGCGGCCTGGAGCGCGCTCGAAGGCGCCGATGCGATCATCCATGTGGTCGACGCGGCCGCCTATGCCGGCACCGACAAACACAGCGCCGACGCACGCTCGATCGAGGACGCCGAGGCGATCGCGGCGAAGCTGAAACAGATGGATATGCCGTCCATCCTGGTGCTCAATAAAGTCGATGTCGTCGCGCGCCCGGCGCTGCTGGAGATCACAACAAAGCTGGTCGAGCAGGGTCTCTATACCGACGTGTTCATGATCTCGGCCAAGAAGGGCGATGGCGTCGACGACATTGCGCGTGTGCTCACCGAGCGTGCGCCCGAGGGCCCGTGGCTCTTTCCCGAGGACCAAACCATGGACGCGCCTGCGCGCGTGCTTGCGGCCGAGATCACGCGCGAAAAGGCGTTCCTGCGTCTGCACGAAGAACTGCCCTACGAACTCACCGTCGAGACCGAGACCTGGGAAGAGCGCAAAGACGGCTCGGCCAAGATTGATCAAACCATCTATGTCGCCCGCGAAAGCCAACGCAAGATCGCCATCGGCGCCGGCGGGCAAACCATCAAGATCATCGGCGAGCAGGCGCGCAAGGAAATGGAAGCGGCGTTCGACCGGCGTATCCACCTCTTTCTGCATGTGAAGGTGCGTGAAGGCTGGACGGAAGAGCGCGCGCTCTATCAGCGGCTCGGCCTCGATTTCGAGGCTTGATGTGGAATGGGTCGATAACGCCATCGTTCTAGGAGCGCGGCCATTTGGCGAGGGCAAGCTCGTCGCCGAGGTGTTTTCGCGTGAGCATGGACGCTTTGGCGGCGTCGTACACGCCGGCCGCAAGTCCCAACCGACCCTGCAATCCGGCAACGTCGTGCACGCCGGCTGGAAGGCGCGGCTGAGCGAACAGCTCGGCTTCTACAATCCACTCGAACTGGTCGAGCCGCACGCGACGCGATTGCTGGATGATCCGATCGCGCTCGCCGGGCTTTCGTCCGCCGTTTCGCTGATCCGCGGCGCGACGCCGGAGCGGCAAGCTTATCCGCAGCTTTACGATGCGCTGATCGTGCTGATCGAAGCGATGCCGCATACGGACATCTGGCCGGCGCTCTATACCCGCTTCGAACTCGGTCTCCTCTCGGCGCTCGGCTACGGCCTCGACCTCACGCGCTGTGCGGTGACGGGCGAGACGGAGAACCTCGCCTGGGTTAGCCCGCGCACCGGGCGCGCGGCTACGCATGACGCCGGCCTGCCGCACGCGGACGTGCTGCTGCGGCTGCCGCCGTTCCTGATCGATGCGGAAGCGGAATTGAAATCCGGCGATGTGGCCGACGCCTTCGCGCTTTCTGGCCATTTCCTGGAACGGCGCGTTTTCGAGCACAAAGGCGAAGGCATGCCCGACCAACGCCGCCGGCTGATCGAGCGATTGGGCTTTGCGGGGCGACTCTAATACAAGCCGTCATTCCGGGGCTCAGCGAAGCTGAGAACCCGGAACCCAGGGGCAAACGATGTGCTATTGGCCCCTGGGTTCCGGATCGCCTCAAAATCGGGCCTGCCCGATTTTGACACCACGGAATCGCCGAGTGCAAAGCACTCGGTGGGCGCGTCCGGAATGACGAAGAGGATGGCGATAGAATATGGCCGACGACGCAACTCGCACCCCGGAAGAAGGCGGCCGCATTGTTGAGGAGCCGATCGGCGAAGCGCTGGCCAAGCGCTATCTCGCCTACGCGCTTTCTACGATCACAAGCCGGGCGCTGCCGGACGTGCGCGACGGTTTGAAGCCGGTGCACCGGCGCGTGCTCTATGCGATGCGGCGCCTCAACCTCACGGCTGACGCGGCGTTCCGTAAGAGCGCCAAGGTTGTCGGCGACGTGATGGGCGATTTTCACCCGCACGGCGACCAGTCGATCTACGATGCGCTCGTGCGCCTCGCGCAGGATTTCAACTCGCGCTATCCCCTGATCGACGGCCAAGGCAATTTTGGCAACATCGACGGCGATAACCCCGCCGCCATGCGCTACACTGAAAGTCGCATGACGCGCGCGGCCGAGGCGCTGCTCGAAGGCATTGACGAAGACGCGGTCGATTTCCGCCCCAGCTATGACGGCTCGAAGGATGAGCCTGTCGTGCTGCCTGCGGCGTTTCCGAACCTGCTCGCCAACGGCTCGGCCGGCATCGCTGTTGGCATGGCGACGAACATTCCGCCGCACAACGTGGCCGAGCTGATCGACGGGTGTTTGCTGCTGATCGAAAACACGAAAGCGACGACGGACGATCTGCTGAAGGTCATTCCCGGTCCCGACTTCCCCACGGGCGGCATTGTCGTCGAGCCGCCGGAGAGCATCCGAGAGGCTTACGAAACCGGCCGCGGCGGCTTTCGCGTGCGGGCGCGATGGCAGACGGAGGATCTTGGCCGCGGCATGTGGCGCATCGTCGTCACCGAGATTCCGCACCTGGTGCAGAAATCGAAGCTGGTCGAGGCGCTGGCGGCCGTCATCGAGAACAAGAAAGCGCCGCTCTTGGGCGACGTACGCGATGAAAGCGCCGAGGAAATGCGCCTGGTACTGGAGCCGAAGGCGCGCACTGTCGAGCCGGCAGTACTGATGGAGAGCTTGTTCAAGCTCACCCAGCTCGAAGTGCGCATCAGCCTCAACATGAACGTGCTCGACGCCGATGGTGCGCCGCGCGTGATGAGCCTGAAGGACGTGCTGCGCGCATTCCTCGACCACCGCCGCGACGTGCTGCAGCGCCGGACGGCGCATCGGCTCGAAAAGATCGCGGCCCGGCTCGACGTGCTGGCCGGCCTGCTGATCGTCTTCCTCAATCTGGATGAAGTGATCCGCATCATCCGCAACGAGGACGATCCGAAGTCCAAACTGATCGCGCGCTTCAAGCTGAATGACGTGCAGGCCGAGGCCATTCTCAACACCCGTCTGCGCCAATTGCGCAAGCTGGAAGAGATGGAAATCCGCCGCGAGGATGCGGCGCTGCGCGAAGAGCAGAAGGACCTGCAAGGCCTGCTCGAAGACACGCGCAAACAATGGCGCAAGATCGGCGCGGAACTGAAGGAAACGCGCAAGCTCTTCGGGCCGGGCACGTCGTGGGGCAAACGCCGCACCGAACTGGGCGAAGCGGCGGCTGTTGCGACTGAAATCGATGTCGAAGCCTTCGTCGCGCGCGAGCCGGTGACGGTGATCCTCTCCGAGAAGGGTTGGATTCGCGCGCTCAAGGGCCACGGCGATCTCACCAACCTCGCCTTCAAGGAGGGCGACAACGCCCAGCACATCGTCCGCTGCGAGACGACCGACAAACTCCTGCTGTTCGCGTCCGACGGCCGCGCTTTCACACTCGACGCGCACAAGCTCCCCGGCGGCCGCGGCCATGGCGAGCCGATCCGGCTTTCGATCGAGCTGGGCGACATCGATGAAGCGGTGGCCCTGTTCAAATACGAGCCAGGTTCGAAGCGTGTCGTTGCCAGCCACGAAGGCTATGGCTTCCTTGTCGGCGAAGATGAGATGCTGGCCACCAAGCGCTCGGGCAAGCAAATCCTCAACGGCCGCGCGATGCAGGCGGCGAAGGTCGAGGGCGATCAGGTCGCCGTCATCGGCGAGCGCAAGAAGCTGCTGATCTTCCCGCTCGGCGAGCTGCCCGAGATGACGCGCGGCAAGGGCGTCAAGCTGCAGAGCTATCACGACCGCGGCCTCGCCGACGTGAAGGTGTTTGACAAGGCCGACGGCCTCTCGTGGGAAGACAGCGCCGGGCGCATCCGCGCGGTGCCGGAATGGAAGGACTTCCGCGGCAAGCGGGGCTCAGCCGGAAAGGTCGCGCCGAAGGGCTTCTCGCGCTCTGGCCGGTTCAGCGACGTGATCGGATAGCACTTGTTAGGAAGTTCCTGTAGAAGGGCGGGAACTTCACGGAAGGGTTCTGCATGACCTTGATCATTATTCTGATCGTCATCGTCGTTTTGGCGGTGCTGCTGATCGGCATCTACAACCGGCTGGTCGCGCTCCGGCAGAACTGCAATCAGGCTTTCGCCGACGTCGATGTGCAGCTGAAGCAGCGCCACGATCTGATCCCGAACCTGGTCGAGACCGTGAAGGGCTATGCTGCGCACGAAGCCGGCACGCTCGAAGCGGTGATCCAGGCGCGCAACGCAGCCGTCAGCGCCGAGCGCACCGGCGATCCCAAAGCGATGGGCGCGGCGGAAGGCATTCTGGGTCAAGCACTCGGCCGGCTGATCGCGCTGTCGGAAGCTTATCCGGACTTGAAGGCCAACGCGAACTTCCAGCAGCTGCAGGCCGAGCTTTCGGACATCGAGAACAAGCTCGCCGCCGCGCGCCGCTTCTTCAACAACGCCGTCGGCGAATACAACACCGCGCGCGAGCAATTCCCGGCCGTCATCTTCGCCGGCATGTTCGGCTTCGGCCCGCGCGACTTCTTCGATGTCGGCGAGGATAGCCGCGCCGCCATGGACGCTGCGCCGCCGCAAGTGAAGTTCAGCTAAGGCGCACCGCTCGTGGCCGCTTACGGGCTGCAAACGCACATCTGGAGCAACAACTGGAAAACCGTGCTGTTGATGGCCGGTTTTCCAGTGCTGCTGTTGCTGCTGATCTACGCGCTCTTTTTGATGTTCGCCGGCTTTTCCGGCATGAGCGTCGGACCTGATCCGGTTGCTGGCTATTTTATCTGGGCCGGGCAGATGCTCGCGCAGGCGTGGCCGTTCGCGATCGCCGGCGCTTTGCTTTGGTTCGGCATCGCTTACGCTTTTTATCAAAACATCATCGACGCCGCGACGGGTGCAAAGAAGGTCGAGCGCAAGCAAGAGCCGAAGCTTTATAATCTGCTCGAGAACCTCTGCATTTCGCGCGGCCTTACCATGCCCGCGTTGCGCATTGTCGAGAGCGACGCGCTCAACGCGTTCGCGACCGGCGTTCACAAAGGCCAATACTCCATCACCGTGACGCGCGGGCTGATGAACACGCTGACCGACGAAGAGCTTGAAGCGGTGCTCGCCCATGAGCTCACGCACATTCGCAACGCTGATGTGAGGCTCCTCATCATCGCCGTGATTTTCGTCGGCATTTTCAGCTTTGTCGGTGAGATGGCGTTTCACAGTTTGCGGTTTGGCGCGGCGGGCGGATCGTCGTCGCGCCGCTCTTCCAGCAGCCGAGACAGCGGCGGCGGGGCGATCATCGCGATCGTCGTTGCGCTTGTGATCATCGCCATCGCTTATGCGCTGGCGATCGTCATTCGCTTTGCGCTGTCGCGGCGGCGTGAATATTTGGCTGACGCGGGCGCTGTCGAACTCACGAAAAATCCGGACGCCATGATCTCGGCGCTGCAGAAGATATCCGGCAATGCTCATGTCGCAGCGCCTTCCGAAGTGCGCGAGATGTTCATCGAGAATCCGCATTCCGATTTCGCCAGTATCTTCGCCACACATCCTCCGATCCCAAAGCGTATCGAGGCGCTGGCGAAGTTCGCCGGCGGGCGCATTGCTGCGCCGGTTGCTCCAACAATTTCGACAGAACGCGCGAAAACAGGTCCTTGGGGCTGAAAAAAAGGGGCGCGACCCGAGAGTCGCGCCCTAGGCTATGGAGCTTGATAGAGCCGTCACGTGACCCAGCGGCTGATGAAGTCGCGGATGACGATGTAGCTTTGCTCCATCAAGTCGCGCGCTTCAGGCACATAGACCCAGGCGAACCACGCCGCGATCGCGACCAGGATCAACGTCACGAAATCGTCGGCGCCGCCGGATGAGCGATTGCCGCTCAACGTCGCGTACGACGTGCGCCGCAACGCGGCGAACGGCGTCGAGACCGCGCCGTAGATGATGCAGATCAGCACCAGCACCAGCCAGTTCGGCACGTCGGCCGGCGCTTCCCAGCCATAGATGTCGCCGGTGGTCAGAAACGTGAACAGGACGACGAGGAAAGCGATCAGCAAGGCGGCGGTGATCACGCTGAAAATGAAGGCGAACAGGCCGGCGAACATGCGCGTCACGTAGCCGGCGGGCTTTGCCGGCGCGGCCGCTGCGCCGCGGCCATCCCAGCCGCCGAAATTTTCATTCCACGAGCGCTGCTGCTCGCGCCATTGCCGGCGCCAGGCGCGTTGCTCACTGCGCCAGCCTTCTGCGCTGTCGTCGGTGAATTTGCCGTATTCTCGCTTGGCGCGGTCGATGATTTCTTGTGCATTGAAGGGCACGCCGTGCGCCGCCGCCCATTCCTCGCTCGTGTGCGCCGACGGGATCGCGAACATCAGCACGATGTAAACGAGAATGCCGAAGCCCGACGTGAACAGCGCCGCCAGAACGAAGAGCAGGCGGATCACATTGGGGTCGAGATCGAAATAGGCGCCGATGCCGGAGCAGACGCCCGAAATCACGGCGCGATCCTTGACGCGATAGAGCCGCTTGCGCGGGCCTTCGCCGGCGCCGGCCGTGCTTTCAGCGCGCGGACCTTCGCCCTCGCTTGACCCTTCGACCGGCCCCATCTCGGTGAGAATGCGGTTCATCTCATCGCGCGAGATCACGGTCTTGCTCGAGGAGAGATAGCCGCCGCACTTGTCGGCGATTGCTTGCTCAAGATCGCGAATGATTTCGGCCTTGTCCGGATTGTCGGCGAGGGCGACGCGGGCGCGCTCGATGTAGGCGCGCAGTGCGTCGTAAGCCGGCTCTTCGAGCTGATACGGATTGCCGTTGAGATTGATGGTGACGACGCGTTCCATGGTTCTATCGCCCCAGGTTTTCGAGGGTGGTGTTGAGGTGGCGCCAATAGGCGGCGAGTTCGTCGCGGCGGCCGGCGCCTTTATCGGTGAGCTGGTAGTATTTGCGCGGCGGCCCCTGGCCGCTCTCGACCCATTGGTAATCGACCAGTTCTTCGCGCCGCAGCTTGGAGAGCAGGGGATAGAGCGTGCCTTCTTGGGTCGCGAACGGCGTCGGCGCCAAAGTCGCCAGGATGTCGCCGACATACACGGTGCGCCCTGACATCATGGTCAGGATCGCGAACTCCAAAAGGCCCTTCCGGAGGCCGGCAAATTGTTCGTCAGCGTTGGGCATAAGCTACCTTGCTAAATAAAGGTATGCGGGAGAGCCAAGGTTGTCAAGTCGGGCAAGGTCGGCGGCGATGGGAGCCGGGGCGCGCGATCCGCGCTCGGGTGGTCGTAGGGTGCGCTGATTGTCTCCAATCAGCGCCGCGCGCTTCACGCGCCCCGTTCGTCGGCCGTTATTCCCGGATTGGCAACCAGGAGTTTGTGGCGCACCAGCGTCGTTCGCTTCGCCGGACGAACCCAGAATGCGTTGTACCTCTCATCGAGGCCCGATCGACATTCCGCGTCCGCCGGCTTTCTCAACAACGGATTTCGAATGGCTTCTCGTCCATCGAAGCGGCGCCTGCCGCGCCGGCCGCCGCCGCACATTCCAAGGTTTCGGAGCTCTTCGAAATCTCCCGTGTGCGACGGGGGAAGTGTACGGCGGCGGAAACGCAGGCGGATAGATTTTGACCAAATACTTGCAGGTTGGACCGCGCGGCTCCGCCGCGCATGGCGCTAGGGCTTGAAAGTGTGGCGCTAAGCGCGGCGGAGCCGCGCGGTCCAACCTGCACGCAGTGGCGCGAATTGGGGGATAGAGCGCGGCTCTATCCCCTAAATCTCAAAGCCCGTGGTCGGCGGGCAAGGGCGGCGCTTCGCGCAATAGCGTGATGGCGATGCGCCGATTGCCGGGTAGCGAAGGATCGTCCGCGAATAGCGGCTCGCTGTCGGCCCGGCCGGCGACTTCGTAGATGCGCCCGGCCGGAATGCCCTGCGCTTGCAGCAACCGGCGCGCTTCGTTGGCGCGCGCGGCCGAAAGCTCGAAATTCGTGCTGTACCTGCCGCCGGGCTGAGAGCCGTCGGTGTGGCCGGAAATGGTGATGCGGTTGGGCAGCTGCGCAACGGCGCCCGACACGGCGACCATCAGCCGGCGGGCGCGCTCGTTCAAAGCCGCGTCGCCCGGATTGAACATCGAGCGGCCTTCTTGATCGACGATCTGAATCCGCAAGCCTTCGGGCGTCTGCTCGACGATCAGATTGCGCGAGAGTTCGGCGACGTCGGGCATGTCCTGCATCGCCTGACGGATCGCGATCTCGGCGCGGGAGAACTCTGCGTTTTCGCGCAGCGTGCGGGCGCGGGTGAGGCTGTCTTCACTTGGCGCCTGCTGGCCGCCGGATTCGGTTTGGCTTTGAGCGCGGTTTTCGTCGGAGGCGTTTGACGTGTATTGCGGCTCCGAGGCTGGCGCGACAGGCGCCGAATGCCCATGTCTGACCCCTTCCTCGGCGAAGCTGGTGCCTTCAAGCAGCCCGCCTGCGCCGGAGGAGACGCGGCTGACGCTGGCAGGCGCGAAGAATTCGGCGATGCCGCGGCGCTGTTCGGGGCTGGTTGTATTGATCAGCCACATGAGCAGAAAGAACGCCATCATGGCTGTCACGAAGTCGGCATAGGCGACCTTCCACGCGCCGCCGTGGTGACCGCCGCCGCCGCCCTTCTTGATCTTCTTGATAATGATGGGGCGTTGATTGGTCGCAGAGGTCATTGTCCGTCCGTCTCGGCGGAGAGGGCGTGACATTGGCCGAACAGCGTTAAGATCACGTTGAGGAAGCGATTTGGAGTGAGAATGGACGTTGACCCCGAACAGGCGTTTCGCCGCGCGATGAGCGCCTTCGCCACCGGTGTGACGGTGGTGTCGGCCGCGCGGGAGGATGGCCGCATGTCGGGCATCACGGTGAACTCGCTAACGTCCGTATCGCTGAAGCCGCGCCTGTTGCTCTGGTGCTTGGGCGACCAATCGGAGCGTTATGATGTCTTCGCCGGCGCTGAACGCTGGGGTGTGACGGTCTTGAGCGCGGCGGAAGAAGATCTCGCGCTCCGCTTCGCGCGCGCAGAGCGCGAGACGATCGAACCCGGTGAAGCGGAAGTGTTCAGCGGCGCGCCAGTTTTGCGCGCCGGCCTCGCGCATCTTGCGTGCCGTACGCATGACAGACAGGTTGCGGGCGACCATCTGATTATCATCGGCGAAGTGACGGACGTACGTGTGAAGCCCGGCGCTGCGCTGACCTTCTTTCGCGGCCAGTATGGCCGCGCCGACGATCCGAGGAGTACGTAATGGCGAAGACTGCGTTCATTGGACTTGGCGTGATGGGCGCGCCGATGGCGGGGCATTTGTCGCGGGCCGGTCACGACGTCGCCGTCTACAATCGCAGCGAAGATAAAGCGCGCGACTGGGCGCAGAAATACCAGGGCCGCACCTATAGCTCCGTCGCCAACGCCGCTGAGGGCGCGGACATTGTGTTCTCCTGCGTCGGCAATGACCGCGATTTGCGTGAAGTGTTCGAGGCCGCGGCCACCAGCATGCGCAAGGGCGCCATCTTCGTCGATCACACCACCGCGTCGGCTGAAATCGCCCGCGAATTGGCTGTTAAGGCGGAAGAGCGGGGCTTAGGCTTCCTCGATGCGCCGGTCTCCGGCGGCCAAGCCGGCGCCGAGGCGGGCAAGCTCACGGTGATGGCTGGCGGTGAGGCAAGCGCCTTCGCTGAAGCGCAGCCGATCATGGCCGCCTACGCTGCGAACATGACGCTGATCGGACCCGCCGGCGCGGGCCAGCTGGCGAAGATGGTGAACCAAATCTGTATCGCCGGCGTGCTGCAGGGCCTGGCTGAAGGTCTGCACTTCGCCAAGAGCGCCGATCTCGACGTCGAGAAAGTGATCGCCGCGATTTCGAAGGGCGCGGCGCAAAGCTGGCAGATGGAGAACCGCTGGAAGACGATGGCCGAGGGCCAGTTCAATTTTGGCTTTGCGGTGGACTGGATGCGTAAAGACCTGGGCCTCGTGCTGGAAGAAGCCGAGCGCAACGGGGCCAAGCTCGATCTGGTCGCGCTGGTCGATGAATATTACGCAGACGTGCAGGCGATGGGCGGCAAGCGCTGGGATACGTCGAGCCTGATCGCGCGGCTGGAGAAGCCGCAGCGTTAGCGCGCGTCAACCATTACGCGCGCCTTACCATACCGTCCACTTTCAAGCTCTTTTAAGCGGCTTGCGCTACGTTGCGGCTCTTCGCTGGGGCCGGAGCGCGGCATGAACGTCAAGAATTGGACCGTCTGTCTGATCGAACCAAACAAGTTCGAGGGGCAGATCATCCTCGACCTGTTGCGCAACGCCGGCGTCGATCGTGTCCGTGTGTTCACCGATCCCGACGAAGCCATGGACGCGCTGAAGATTTACAACGCCAACATCATCGTCTCTTCGTTCGAACTGCCGTTCGGCGACGGCGCCACTTGGACCCGGTTGCTCCGGCGCAATCTTGGTCTGGCCAACCGTCAGGCCGCAGTGTTCATCACCTCATCCGCCTTCTCTCGCGCAATGGCGGAAGAATGCCGCCACGCCGGCTGCAACGCCCTGATCGGCAAGCCGATCTCAAGCAAAGTGCTGCTGGCGACGATCAACAAAGTGCTGGGCGCGCCGCGCCCGTTCATCGACGCTGAAGGCTATGTCGGCCCATGCCGCCGCGCCGGCATCGTCACCGCGGGCGCGCCGAGGCGTCGGCGCAAGGCCGACGGCGGCGCCGCCGACGCCAATAAAGCGCCCTCAGCGGATTTGCTGAAGCTCGCCATCCAAGCCTTGGGGGCGGCGGCAGTCCAATTTGCGGCCGATCCCACGCAGCCGCGCGACTGCGAAACCGCGCTGCGGGCGGTGCAAGGCTATGCGGTCAATGCAGGCGACGGCCCGTTGATGCGCGCCTGCGCGGCTTTTGCGCTGCAGCTCAATTCGGCGCGCACGCAGCCGGCGGAGGTGGCCAAGGCCGCGCTCGAAGCGTGCGTTAACGGCGTCAGCAAACTTGCCGCGACGCCGCGGTCAAATGCGCACGAGCGCGAAGTCATGGCCGAAGGCGTGCGCCAAGCCGTCGCCAAAGCGGCGATGCAGCGCGCCGCTTAGGCGCTTCGAAACCCGCCGGCTTAGTCACGTATCCGCCAGCCGCCGTGTGTTTGAGCGCGGCGGAGTCTCAATGATGCCTCGGTTCGAGGAGATTGCTGCAGGCCTCGATTTCGTGCGGGTGCAACAGCTCGCCATCCGAACGAATGGCCAGATCCCCACGTTCGGTACGTATCACTAGCGTTTCGGGAGAGGTCAGTTCGAACGCGTACGGCTCAGACGGGAGTTGGATTCGCCGCTGCACGCGAGGGCGTCCGCCGCGCACATCGATGATCCAGAGGTCGCCCCTGCTCATAAAGAGATGGGAGAGGCCAGCGATGACAAATAATCTCCTTCCGGACTTGAAGGCGGCGACGGCGTTGTCTGGTATGAGCATGCGTGCTTGCCCGCTGTCCGCGATCTCGTACACGCCGCCGCCCCATTCGCCCGCGTTTGTCCCGGCAATCACTGCGCCAGGCATAGATACGAGGAACGTGATTTCTCCGTTCGGTTCGAAGGACGGCGTATCGCGGAGAAAAGCGCGCCCCTGCGCGGCCGAGGGTCTGCGTGGTTCGAGTTCGACGCTCCGGCCACGCCGCGGCCAACGAAGATCGCGCGGCGAGAATTGCGTGTATGCGACTGTGTCGTACGCAGGGTCTGGCGCGGGACAGCTTAGCGGGGGATCGCTGTCACCTTGATAGCGGAATGCGGAACCAAGGCCGGCGAACTCGTTCTCGGGCTCTGCGGCGTCGTTTGCGACACCAGGTCGTTCGAAGCCCCCGCCGTCCAAGACGTTCAGCGCGCGCGCGGCATTGTTTCGCACAGGCTGAAACCAATGGGAACGCGCGATGCGTTGCAGCAATGCGCGCGACCGCTCCGCACGAAGCCGGCCAAGGCTCTCCGCAGCGTTGTAAGCGAAGTACCAATCGTCGCTGTAACCTGACGCGTGCGCCAGCAACGCGTCCACGCCTTCGCTATGACCGATCTGGCCGAGAGCTAGCGCGGCCGCCTGGCGCGCTTCGGGCAAGTCCCGACGATCGAGGAAACGCGCAATCACTGGGCCGAGAGCGGCGCCGTCCGCTCCGTATCCAGCCGCTTGATCGATCGTGATGGCGATGCCGAGATCGTCGAGGCCGCCATTGCTGACCGTTGTCAGGCTGGGGCCCGCGGGAAGCGGTGGGAGCGGTGGGAGATTGACGACTGTTGCCTCAAGAGATTCGCGAATGGCGATTAAACCGTAGGGGTGACGCTGCCGGATCAGGTGATCAAGCGCGACATCCCGGGCGGATTCTGAGGATGCTGTTGACGTCGCGATGTCCACCAAGTGCGGCAGCGCGAATGCGGGGTAGGGATCATACTGGGCGAGCAATTGGATGATGCGGGAGCACGGTTCATGCTCGGCCGCCACGCGGCATTGCTCGAGGGCTTCGGTCAGGCGCGGAAACAACCGATCGCCAAAGCGCGGCAGGGCCCATGCCATTTGCGAATTCGACCCAAAGTGTGGGTCCGCGAGAAAATCGCTCCAGAGGTAGTCGACCGCGGTGTCGGCGCCGGTGCGCGCGATCGGTTGGACGAGCCAGCCTAAACCTCGACGGTGCGCAGCAATGAGTTGGCCCTCGTGCCGCGGATCGATGCTTTGGAAGTGAAACAGCGCATAAGCGGCTCGATTCTGGACGTTGTAGTTTTCGTTGTTGAGCAGCGGCAACAGCGCGACGACGCCCTCGTCGCCGAAATCGCGGAGCCGATTGATGGCGCGCCCGATCGGACGCGGATTGATGCCGGAGGAAAGATGGACGCCTGCCGGCGGCGTCGGCTCGATTTCGAACGTGCGGATAATCTCGACGCAAGCGGGGACGCTGGAGCAATCAGGGCCGGTCGGTTCGTCTCGAACCTGAGCCTGCGCCGTGAGCGGAGCGGCCAGCAATAGAGCGATAAGCGCGCGGCGCATCATAACCCCCGGCGCGTAGCCTAGACCGATCACCACGAGGAACGCCACACAACGTCTCGTGACCGGCTTGCGCCTAGCCCAGCAGCTCCGCCGCGCGCGCGCCGAAGTACGTGACCACGCCGTCGGCGCGGGCGCGTTTGAAGGCGGTCAGCGTCTCGATGATGATGCGGTCCTCGTCGATCCAGCCATTGGCGGCGGCGGCCTTGATCATCGCGTATTCGCCGGAGACCTGGAAGGCGTAGGTCGGCAGGCCGAACTCGCACTTCACGCGCGCGACGATGTCGAGATAGGCGATGCCGGGTTTCACCAGCAGCATGTCGGCGCCTTCGGCGACATCGAGCGCGACTTCGCGCATGGCTTCGTCGCTATTGCCGAAATCCATCTGATAGGTGCGCTTGTCGCCTTGCAGCGCTTTCGCCGAGCCGATCGCTTCGCGATAGGGGCCGTAGAAGGCCGACGCGTATTTGGCGGCATAGGACATGATCAGCGTGTCCTGGCGCCCTTCGGCGTCGAGGGCGCTGCGGATCGCGCCGACGCGGCCGTCCATCATGTCCGAGGGCGCAACTATGTCAGCTCCAGCCTTGACTTGGATCAAGGCCTGCTCGGCGAGCACCTTTACGGTCTCATCATTGAGGATGCGCCCGTCTTGGAGGAGGCCGTCATGGCCATGATCGGTGAACGGGTCGAGCGCGACATCGACCATGATGCCGACATCGGACGCCGCGTCTTTCATGGCGCGCACTGCAGTGCAGACGAGGCCGTTGGGATTGAGCGCTTCGCGCCCGTGCGCGTCTTTCTTGGCGGCGTCGATGTAAGGGAACACGGCGATCGCCGGTATGCCGAGCTTCGCGGCGCGTTTGGCCGCTTGCGCCGCCGCCCGCACGGACAGGCGCGCGACGCCCGGCATCGCAGCCACAGGAACTTCGTCGTCGGCGCCATCGTGAATGACGAGCGACCAAATCAGATCGTCGACAGAAAGCCGGTGTTCGCGCGTGAGCCGGCGCACCCAATCGGTCTGACGAAGTCGGCGCGGGCGGGCGGCGGGATAGCGTGCAGTGTAGCTCATGCGAGTCGTTCGCAACTCCAGACGCGAAACATGCGCGTTCGCGTCCCAGTTACCCTGAGATCAGCTTATATCCTATAACGGCAAGCGCGCTTCGGGCGCGGTGAAAGGCGAACGATCGTGAGAGAAGAGGACAAACAGGTCTTCGAAAGCGCCGTCGCGGCGATCCGCGACGAGGGCCGCTATCGCGTGTTTGCCGACATCATGCGCGAACGCGGCCGCTTCCCGCATGCGCGGCTGCGCGGTGAGGACGGCGGGTATCGCGATATCGTCGTCTGGTGCTCCAACGATTATCTCGGGCAAGGGCAAAGTCCTGAAGTGCTGGACGCGGCGCACGCCGCTTTGGACAAGGTCGGCGCGGGCGCCGGCGGCACACGCAATATCTCCGGCACCACGAGCTACCATGTCGACCTCGAGCGCGAACTGGCGGCGCTGCACGGCAAGGAAGGCGCGCTGCTGTTTACGTCGGGCTACGTCTCCAACGACGCAACGCTTTCGACGCTGGCGAAGCTCTTTCCTGACCTTTGGATATTCTCGGACGAACAGAACCACGCCTCGATGATCGAAGGCATCCGCCGCGCCAAGTGCGAGCGGCGCATCTTCCGTCACAACGACATCCAGCACCTGGAAGCTTTGATCAACGAAGCGCCGGCCAATGCGCCGAAGCTGATTGCGTTCGAGAGCGTCTATTCGATGGACGGCGACACTGCGCCAATCGAAGCGATTTGCGACATCGCCAAACAATACGGGGCGATGACCTATCTCGACGAAGTGCACGGTGTGGGCCTTTACGGCCCCACCGGCGGCGGCGTTGCCGAGCGCGATGGCGTGATGCACCGGGTGGACTTCATCGAGGGCACGCTGGCCAAAGCGTTCGGCACGATGGGCGGCTACGTCACTGGCCCAGCGGCGGCGATCGATGCGATCCGCTCCACGGCGTCGGGCTTCATCTTCACCACCTCGCTCGCGCCTTCGATTGCGGCGGCGGCGCTGGAAAGCGTGCGCATCGTGCGCGAGTGCCCGCATTTACGCGATCGTTTGCAGGAGCGTTCGGAGCGCTTGAAGGCGCTGCTGCGCGAGGCGGGCATTCCGGTGATGTCGGAATCGACCACGCATATCGTGCCGGTGCTGGTGGGCGATGCGGCGCGCTGCAAGAAAATCTCGGACATCCTGCTCAATGAGCACGGCATCTACGTGCAGCCGATCAATTACCCGACCGTGCCGCGCGGCACCGAGCGGCTGCGCATAACGCCAAGCCCGTTCCACGATGACGCGCTGATGGATGGGTTGATCGAGTCGCTGAAAGCGGTTTGGGCCAAGTGCCCGGTGCACGTCTCCGCGTGAGCGGCGAGCGTGACGTCATCTTCGAAGTAACGCGCATTGGCGACGCACAACGCGTCGCCGCCATCGATGTCCAAACCGGTGTCGAAGTGGTCGTGCAGGCGCCGGCAAAGGCGGCGTTGGCGGACGTGCGGGCTTTGGCTTTGCGAAAGCTCGAGCGGGCGCTGAAAGGCGATGACGAGGAGGGCGACGCCGCGCCGCCGCGGCCGGGCAAGCTGGTCTAGTCTTTGCGGCGGACGCCTTTGCCGAGCCCGATCTTCTTGGCGAATTCGGAGCGGCGCGCAGCGTAGGACGGCGCAACCATCGGATAATCTGCGGGCAGGCCCCAGCGCTTGCGATAATCGTCGGGCGACATGTTGTAAGTCGAGCGCAAGTAACGCTTCAGCATTTTGAGCTTTTTGCCGTCTTCCAGACAGACGATGTAATCGTTCTGCACCGATTTGTTGATCGGCGCGGCGGGCTTTGGCCGCTCGGCGTGGCGTTCGCCGTCGGCGCCGGTCAGCGTGCACAAAGTGCGGTGCACAGAACGAATGAGATCGCCTAGCTCTTCTGACGACACTTTATTGTTGGCGACAAATGACGCGACAATGTCCGTGGTCATGCGCAAGGCTTCACCGCTTCCGGTCACCGCGACTTCATCCTCATCCCGCATGAACCGCGCCTTTTGCGTAGCGAATACAACGCCTTCTGCTTCGTATAGGCGGGTTATCCTAACAACTGCAAGTATTACTCACGGCATAGCGCGATGTGAGCTTGGTTTTCGACAGTCGATACGCTCAATCGGCGACGTGAACGCCGGCTTTGCTTACGCTGAGGCGAACAACTATGTTTACGGAGATTCCAACACCACAAGTTGTGGACGAGGTTCTACATGACCCAGGCTGCCGGACGCGCCGCCGAGCGCGACCGTTTTTTTGAGGCTTCGCTCGAGCGCGCGGATCCCGATATCCAGAGCGCCGTGACGGCCGAGCTTGGCCGCCAACAGCGCCAGCTCGAACTGATCGCGTCGGAAAACATCGTCTCGCGCGCTGTGTTGGAGGCGCAGGGGTCTGTCCTCACCAACAAGTACGCCGAAGGCTATCCGGGCCGGCGCTATTATGGCGGCTGCGAGTTCGTCGATGAAGTCGAGCGCCTCGCCATCGACCGCGCTAAGCGTCTATTCGATTGCAAATATGTGAACGTGCAACCGCACTCGGGCGCCAACGCGAACCAGGCGGTGTTCTTCGCGCTGCTGAATCCCGGCGACAAGTTTTTGGGTATGGATTTGGCCTGCGGCGGCCACCTCACGCACGGCTCTCCGGTAAACATTTCCGGCAAGTGGTTTCAGCCGGTCGCCTATGGCGTGCGCGAAGACGATCATCTGATTGATTACGACCAGGTCGCCGAGATTGCGCGCCGCGAACGGCCGAAGCTCATTCTGGCCGGCGCGTCGGCGTACTCGCGCCAGATTGACTTCAAGCGCTTTCGCGAAATCGCAGATGAAGTCGGCGCCATTCTGATGGTGGACATGGCGCACTATGCCGGCCTCATCGCCGGTGGCGTTTATCCCTCGCCGCTGCCGCACGCGCATGTGGTGACGACGACGACGCACAAGACTTTGCGCGGCCCGCGCGGCGGCATGATCCTGTCGAACGACGAAGATCTCGGCAAGAAGATCAATTCCGCTGTCTTTCCTGGCCTGCAGGGCGGACCGCTGATGCACGTGATTGCTGCAAAGGCTGTGTCGTTCGGCGAAGCGCTGCAGCCGGAGTTCAAGCTCTATGCGCAACGCACGCTGGAAAATGCACGCGCGCTAGCGGCGCGGCTTATCGAGAACGGTCTTGCAGTCGTTTCCGGCGGCACCGACAGCCATTTGATGCTGGTCGACCTGCGGCCGAAACGGGTCACCGGCAAGGCCGGCGAGCAAAGCCTCGAACGCGCGCTGATCACCTGCAACAAGAACGGTATCCCGTTCGACCCGGAAAAGCCGATGATCACGTCGGGCGTGCGGCTTGGCTCGCCCGCCTGCACCACGCGCGGTTTCGGCCCGGCGGAATTCCGCCAGATCGCAGACTTGATCTGTGAGGTGGTGGATGGGCTCTCCAAGTCGAATGGCGACAATTCCGCGACCGAAGCGGCGGTAGCGGCGAAGGTGGAGCAGCTGACCGGCCGTTTCCCGATCTACTCTTAGATCTACTCTTAAACGAGGGAATTGGGAGTTGGGAGTTGGGAATAGGGGGTGACGATGGCGGTGTTGTCGTACCGGGATTTGAACGTCTGGCAGAAAGCCATGGATATAGCCGCGGCCGTCTATCAGCTTACCAAGCCATTCCCGCAATCGGAATTATATGGCCTCACCACGCAAATGCGGCGGGCGGCCGTTTCGATTGCCGCCAACATCGCAGAGGGGCACGGACGGGAAACCTCTGGCGCCTACATCCAATTCCTTCGTATCGCGCAAGGCTCACTCAAGGAGTTGGAGACGCATATCTTCCTGGCACAGCGCGTCGATTTGGTCGGCAGTGATCAAATCGAGCCGATTCTCGATGAATGCGATAAACTCGGGCGGATGTTGCGCGCACTGATTCGCGCCATCCAAGAGAAGACCCGATCGGAGGAGTGACCCTATTCCCCACTCCCAATTCCCAATTCCCTGCGAGCGATAGCGAGCCGAAATGCGCTGCCCGTTTTGTCAGAACGAAGATAGCCAGGTGAAGGACAGCCGTCCGACCGAGGACGGCGCCGCCATTCGCCGTCGCCGCCAATGCGATAAATGCGGTTCGCGCTTCACGACGTTCGAGCGGGTGCAGCTGCGTGACCTGGTTGTGCTGAAGCGCTCCGGCCGGCGTGTGCCGTTCGATCGCGATAAGCTGGCGCGGTCACTGTCGATCGCGCTGCGCAAGCGGCCGATCGAGCAGGACCAGATCGAGCAGATGATCTCCGGCATCGTCCGTAAGCTCGAAAGCCAGGGTGAGAACGAAGTGCCTTCCGAAACCATCGGCGAGATGGTGATGGAGGCGCTGAATCACCTCGATCCGGTGGCGTACGTTCGCTACGCCTCGGTCTATCGTGATTTCCGCGAGGCCAGTGATTTCGCCGATTTCATCGAAGAAGCGGCGAAGACCAAGCGTTAGACTAAAGAATAATTCGACCGCCGGCGCCTCCGCCGGCATGCTTCGGCGCTGGCCGGCGAGGGCGCCGGCGGTCCATATTGCGTTGCATGTCACGTCCGCACGTCACTTTGAAACTGGCGACTTCGCTCGACGGGCGCATTGCGACCGCGTCAGGCGAAAGCCGATGGATCACCGGCGAAGCGTCGCGTGCGGAGGTGCAGAAACTGCGCGCGGCGGCGCAGGCGGTGATGATCGGCGCCGGCACTGCGCGCGCTGACGATCCGGAATTGCTGGCGCGCACCGAGCCGCCGCCGCGGCGCCAGCCACTCCGCGTGGTGCTCGATACCGAGTTCAGCCTGGCGCCGCGCGGGCGTCTCTTCGCCAGCTTCGACCGCGGGCCGGTGCTGATCATCGGCGCGGCCGACGCACCTGAATCCGCACGCGCTGCGCTACAGGCCGCTGGCGCGCAGACCGCCGCCGTCGCGCGGGGGCCGGTCGGCATCGACGCGGAAGCGGCGCTCGATTTGCTCGCCGCGGAAGGCATCGAGCGCGTGCTGGTCGAGGGCGGCGGCGTGCTGGCGGCTTCATTGCTTGGCGCGGACGCTGTCGATCGCCTGGAATGGTTCCGCGCGCCGATCGTGCTCGGCGGCGATGGCCGCCCTTCCGTAGCGGCGCTTGAACTGGCGCGGCTGGCCGAGGCGCCGGCATGGCGTCGAGTTGCATTACGTGAGCTTGGCCCCGATCTCTGGGAAAGCTACGAGCGGGCGACGTAATTCAGGGACGGCATGTTTACCGGCATTGTCACGGCGATGGGCGAAGTGAAGGCGGTCGAACGCCTGCCGGGTCTCGTGCGCCTCACCTTTGAGAGCCCGTACGATGTGGGCGGCGTCGAGATCGGCGCCTCGATCGCGCATGATGGCGTGTGCCTGACGGTGGTCGAAGCGAAGGCACGCGTACAAGGCATGACCCATGTCGTCGAAGTGGCGGCGGAAAGTTTGGCGCTCACCACGATGGGCGATCTCACAGCTGGCGACCGGGTGAATCTCGAGCGCTCGCTTCGCGTCGGCGACGAACTGGGCGGCCACATCGTGCAGGGGCACGTGGACGGCCTGGGCGAGGTGCTGTCGGTGCGCCAGGACGGCGAGGGCTGGCGGCTGAAGGTCAAGCCGCCGAAGGACATCGAACATCTGATCGCCCAAAAGGGCTCGATCGCGATTTCGGGCGTCTCGCTGACGGTGAATGAAGTGGATGCTGAGGGGTTCGGCGTTCTCATCATTCCGCACACTTGGGCGGTTACGACTTTGTCCAAGCTGAAAGCGGGCGATAAGGTCAATCTGGAAGCGGACATGATGGCGCGCTACGCGGCGCGCCTGGTGGAAGCGCGGAGTCAAAGCTAGTGGGCGCTCAAGCCATGGCCATATCAGAGCTGAAGCGCGCCATCTCGCCGATCCCGGAGATCATCGAGGAGGCGCGCGAAGGCCGCATGTTCATCCTCGTCGATGCCGAGGATCGCGAGAATGAGGGCGACCTCATCATCCCGGCGCAATTTGCTACGCCGGCGGCCGTCAACTTCATGGCCAAGTTCGGTCGCGGCTTGATCTGCCTCGCGCTCACGGCGGAACGCACCCGCGCGCTCGGTTTGGAGCCGATGGCGCCACGCAACCAGACGCGGCTCGGCACCGCGTTCACGGTCTCGATCGAAGCGAAGGAGGGCATCTCCACCGGCATCTCGGCTGCCGACCGTGCGCTTACCGTCGCCACCGCGATCGACGCCTCCAAAGGCGCCGACGACATCGTATCGCCGGGTCACGTTTTTCCGCTGATGGCGCGGGACGGCGGCGTGCTCATGCGCGCGGGCCATACCGAAGCGAGCGTCGATATCTCGCGCCTTGCCGGCCTCAACGCCTCCGCCGTGATCTGCGAGATCATGAACGACGACGGCACCATGGCGCGGCTGCCGGAGCTAGTGGCGTTTGCGCAGTTTCATAATCTGAAGATCGGCGCGATCGACGAACTGATCGCATATCGCCGCGCAAACGATCGTTACATCGATAAAATTCACGAAGCGCCGTTCGAGACTCGCACCGGCGCGGGCTTTCGCCTTGTCGTGTTCCGCAATCGGCTCGATGGCGTCGAGCATGCGGCGCTGGTGAAGGGTGAGATCAGCGCTGATAAGCCGACCTTGACGCGCGTGCATCGGATCGACTTCGCAGCTGACGTTATCGGCGGCTACGGCGCGCGCGCGGGCATGATCGACAAAGCGCTGGCTGAAATCGAAGCCGAAGGTTCGGGCGTGCTCGTGGTGCTGCGCGACTTGATGCCGAACGCTTTGTCGCGCCGCCTAAGCGGCGAGCCGCCGGAGCAGGAGGCGGATGACGAATTGCGCGTCATCGGCATCGGCTCGCAGATTCTGCGCGAACTTGGCGTCGGCCGCATGATCGCGCTGTCGGACAATCCCCAGAAGCTGGTCGGTCTCGAAGGCTATGGTCTGTCGATCGATAGCTGGCGCGGGTTCAAGCCGTGAAGCAGGACACGGAGAAGTTTCCAATCGCCAAGGTTCCAGGCGCGCGCATTTTGCTCGTGGCGGCGCCGTACTATCGCGCTATCGCCGCACACTTAGAGCGCGGCGCCGAAGCGACGGCGGCTGAAGCCGGCGCGACGTTGGACCGTATCGCCGTACCGGGCGCCTTCGAGATCCCGGCCGCGATCGCGCACGCCGCGCGCATGAACAAATATGACGGTTTTCTCGCTTTGGGCTGCGTCGTCCGCGGAGAGACCAGCCATTACGATTATGTCTGCGGCGAGAGCGCGCGGGCGCTGATGGATCTTTCGGTTCGCGAGGGGCTCGCCATCGGCTATGGCATCCTCACCGTGGAAAACATCGAACAAGCAGAAGTGCGCGCTGATCCCGCGCGCGGCGACAAGGGCGGCGAAGCGACGCGCGCCTGCCTTGCCATGATTGCGCTGAAGCGTCAGTTCGCCGGCGCGCCGCGATGAGCGCGACGCCGAACGCCGCGCGCAGCGCTGCGCGCTTGGGCGCAGTGCAAGCGCTTTACCAAATGGAAGTCTCTGGCGCGTCCACGGCCGATGTGATCGCAGATTTCGCCGCCGGCAAGCTGCCGCGCGAAACCGAGGCGACCTACACCGAAAGCGAAGGCGACCTGGATCTCTTCAAGGTGCTGGTGGAGAAAGCAGTCGATCGCCAGCGTACGCTCGATCGCGCCATTGCGCGCCATTTGAGCAAAGGCTGGCGGCTCGAACGCTTGGACGCCGTTGCGCGGGCGATCTTGCGCGCGGGCGCTGCGGAATTGGAACAGCGGCCGGACATACCGGTGGCGGTCGTGATCGATGAATATGTCGAAATAGCTAAGTCGTTTTTTGACGGGCCGGAGCCAGGCTTTGTGAATGCGACTTTGGATGCGTGCGCGCGTGACTTGCGTTCGGCCGATCAAGGCGCGTAAGCGCTTGGCGCATGGCCACTGACTCGGCGGACGAATTCGACATCATTAAACGCCTGTTCGCGCCGCTGGCGACATCGGCAGGCGCGCGCGGCTTGGCCGACGACGCCGCGCTAATCGAAGGCCGCCACGTCGTCACCACCGATGCCATCGTCGAAGGCGTGCATTTTCTCAGTGACGATCCAATCGCCACCGTGGCGATGAAAGCTCTGCGCGTGAACGTCTCTGACCTGATCGCCAAGGGCGCGCAGCCGCGCGCGGCTCTGCTGACGCTGATCTGGCCGAATACGCGGCCGGCGGAAGAAATCGCGCTGTTCGCGGATTCGTTTGGCGGCGATCTTGCCCATTTCAACATGACGCTGCTTGGCGGCGACACGACCTCGACTTCCGGCCCGCTCACCATTTCAGTCACCGCCTTCGGTGAGCCGATCGCGGACCACACACCGTCCCGCGCGGACGCCAAGGCGGGCGACGACGTCTGGCTGGTCGGCGGCGAGATCGGTTCGGCTTGGCTGGGGCTTCAGCTGCGTACCGGCGCAATGCAGATCGAAGAGCTGACGCGCGGGCGTGATGAGCAAGAAGCGCGCGCCCAATCGGAAGCGATGGCCGGTCAAACGCCGGACTATCTCACATTGCCCGCCAAGCCGTTCGACGCGGAAGCGGCGTGGCTTATGTCCACTTATTTTGCGCCGTTCGTACGGCCCGAGTGCGCCGATATCGTCGCGCGCTACGCCAATGCCTCGATGGATATTTCCGATGGTCTCGTTGGCGACGCGGCGAAGCTCGCCGCCGCTTCGGGTGTGGCGTTGAAGATCGAAGCCAACGCGATCCCGTTCTCGATCCCGGCCGAGCGCTGGGCGTTTAGCGGCGGCGATTTTCGCAAGCTGATCACCGGCGGGGACGACTATGTCGTGCTGTTCACGGCGCCTGCTGGCGCACGCGGCGCGCTGGAAGCGACGCCGGGCGCCGGCGCGCTGCGGCTGACGCGGATCGGCGCCGCCGAGGCGGGCGAGGGCGTTCAGGTGGTCAATCGCCAAGGCGATTTGATCCCGATTCCGGCGCCGAGCTACAGCCACAGGCTTGGACGGTAACGCGCCGATAACCGGCGCACGCGATTCTGCGCATCATGAAGAGCGCCCTTGCCGCCGTGTTGCTTGCCTGCACTCTTACGGTGACGGGGCTCGCTTTCGCCTCCGCTCCGCCAGCGAAACAAAAGGCCGAGACGGAGGAGGGCGACGAGCCAGCGGCCTCCTCCCGCTCAATGGATGCGCCCTATCTGGCCGTTCCGGTCGTGCGCGACGGCGAGCTGGTCAATTATCTGTTCGTTTCGGTTCGGGTCGAAATCGCCCAGGGCGTCGATCTTTGGCGCACGCGCGAGCGGGCCCAGTTCCTGCGCGATGCGCTGGTCCGCGCCAGCCACGCCAACGATCTGGCGGCTGCAAATGACGATAACGCCCTAAACGAGCCGCTCGCGATCCAGGTTTACCGCACCGCCGCTAATCAGGCGTTGGGCGAACGGGCGGTCTCGGGCGTCTCGATCGTCGCCACCTATTCGAGCCAGGGCTCGGGCATCTGACACGTAGTTCACGCCGCCCGTTGCGGAATGTGGCGGTTTTTGGCAGTAGAGCGCCACCTTTGGGGGAAGCGTCGCCGCAGACGGACTGTCGCGGGGCGGCCAACCCATTTCCCCAACCGGCGCGGGACCCGCGCCCAGGACAGGTAAAATGAGCGAAGAACTTATCCTTTGGCTGGTCGTGGCCAGCGGCGTTATCGCCGCGCTCTACGGCTGGCTCGAAACCCAAGCCATCACCAAGGCGCCGGCCGGCACCGACCGGATGAAAGAGATCGCCGCGGCGATCCAGGAAGGCGCCAAGGCCTATTTGAACCGCCAGTATCGCACCATCGCCATCGTCGGCGTGGGCGTCGTCATCGTGCTCGCGGTGCTGTTCCAGAACTGGCAAATCCCGGTCGGCTTCATCATCGGCGCCGTGCTTTCGGGTGCTGCCGGCTTCATCGGCATGAACGTCTCCGTGCAGGCCAATGTGCGGACGGCTGAAGCCTCGCGCACGTCGCTCGCGGGCGGCCTCAAAATGGCGTTCAAGGCGGGCGCGGTGACGGGTATGCTCGTCGCCGGCGGCGCGCTGTTCGGCGTCGCCTTCTACTATTTGATCCTGACGACCGGTCTCGGCGTCATGACCCCGCTCGCGCCGACCGACCGTACCGTCGTGGATTCGCTGGTTGCGCTCGGCTTCGGCGCTTCGCTGATCTCGATCTTCGCGCGTTTGGGCGGCGGCATCTTCACCAAGGGCGCTGACGTTGGCGGCGACATGGTCGGCAAGGTCGAAGCCGGCATTCCGGAAGACGATCCGCGCAACCCCGCCACGATCGCCGACAACGTTGGCGACAATGTCGGCGATTGCGCCGGCATGGCGGCTGACCTGTTCGAAACCTATGCGGTGACGGCGGTCGCGACCATGGTGCTGGGCTCGATCCTGTTCCGCGCCGCGCCGGAAGTGTCGGCGATTATGCTGCTGCCGCTGGCGATTGGCGGCCTTGCGATCTTCGCGTCGATCATCGGCACGTATTTCGTGCGCCTCGGACCGTCCAACAACATCATGGGCGCGCTTTATAAGGGCCTAGTCGCCGCGGGCGTGCTTTCGGCGATCGGCTTGGCCGTCGCTATCCAAGTGACCTTGCCCAACACTTGGGGGCCGATCGCGCCGAGCCTCGGTGCGACCAGCGACCTCGCCGACATCACCGGCCAGGACCTGTTCATCTGCGGCCTTATCGGCCTCTTGGTGACGGGCGCGATCGTCTGGATCACGGAATACTACACCGGCACCGGCTTTCGTCCGGTGAAGAGCGTCGCTGAAGCGTCGAAGTCGGGCCACGGCACTAACGTGATCCAAGGCCTCGCCGTCTCTATGGAATCGACGGCGCTGCCGGCGCTCACCATCGTCGCCGGCATCATCGCCACGTTTACGTTGGCGGGTGTGTTCGGCATCGCCATCGCCGTGACGACCATGCTCTCGGTTGCGGGCATCGTGGTTGCGCTCGACGCGTTTGGTCCGGTGACGGACAACGCCGGCGGCATCGCCGAAATGGCGGAGCTGCCGAAGGAAGTGCGCGTCACCACCGATGCGCTCGACGCCGTCGGCAACACGACGAAGGCGGTCACCAAGGGCTATGCGATCGGCTCGGCCGGTTTGGGCGCCTTGGTGCTGTTTGCGGCCTATTTCGAGGATCTGCGCTATTATGCGTCGAACCCGGAAGAATTCCGCTTCTTCGAAGGCGTGACGCCGGACTTTGCGCTGAACAATCCGTACGTGATCGTCGGCCTCTTCATCGGCGGCTTGCTGCCGTATCTGTTCGCCGGCTGGTCGATGACTGCGGTGGGCCGTGCGGCGCAGCAGGTCGTCGAAGAAGTGCGCCGCCAGTTCCGGGAAATCCCGGGCATCATGGAACGCACTGCAAAGCCCGACTACGGCCGCGCGGTCGATATCCTGACGAAGGCGGCGATCAAGGAAATGATCATTCCGTCGATGCTGCCGGTGCTGGCGCCGATCGCATTGTTCGCTGTGGTCTACGCGATCTCCGGTCCGTCAAATGCGCTGGCTTCGCTCGGCGCGTTGCTGGTCGGTGTGATCGTGACGGGCTTGTTCGTCGCCATCTCGATGACTTCGGGCGGCGGCGCTTGGGACAACGCCAAGAAGCTGATCGAAGAAGGCCATCATGGCGGCAAGGGCTCTGACGCCCACAAGGCCGCCGTCACGGGCGACACTGTCGGCGATCCCTACAAGGATACGGCGGGTCCTGCCGTGAACCCGATGATCAAGATCACCAACATCGTCGCGCTGCTCATGCTCGCGGTGCTGGCGCACTGGAACGGCTAAGGCGAGGCCACATCGCCAAAAGCAAACGCCCCGGCTTCAGGCCGGGGCGTTTTTCTTTGTTCGATCTTGATCGAAAAGTTAGTCGCGGTCCGGACGCCCGCCGCGCTCTTCTTCGCGGATCGGCGGCGCGCGGCCGACATTGCCGAGCAATTGTTCGAGCACACCCAACTCGCGCCCGCGCGTCGGCGTAACTTCATCGTTGTAGGCGACGACGCGGCCGCGCTCGAGGCCGTACTTCTCGACGCCGGCGACGGTCTCGCCGTCGAAGCGCACCACCATGACGCGGCGGTCGATTGTGCGCGGCTCATAGAACGCCACGCGCTCTTGCACTGAACTCACATAGTACCACGCCGTCTGATCGAAGATGGCGGTGGTGGAGGGCGAGCCGAAGCGCTGCATGACGGTGTCGCGCGTATCGACGCCGACCTGCGGATCGGGAATTTCCTCGTTGTTGCGGTCGGAACGGAAGCCATTGTAGGTCTGCACCGGCGCGCACGCCGCAGTCGCAGCTACCACGGCGACAGCCGCAGCTGCCGAAAGACGCAAGAATCCGCGATTCATGAGTTCACCTCGCGGGCGTGACCGCCCCAAACAGTGGCTCACGGGTAAGGCGGACCGCGCGGACGGGCAAGAGGGGAGCACAGGTTCAGGGCATGCCGATTTGGCCATTTCCCCGATCACGGGCGGATCAGGACGCCGAGCAGCTGCTGGCGACCGTGACGGCGGTCAGCCGCAATCCCGCCTTCTTTGGCGGGCCGCGCGTGCCGGATACGCTTGAAGGCCGGTTCGAGATGATGACGCTGATCGCCTCCATGGCGCTGATGCGTCTGCAGCGAGAGCCGGAATTGGCGCCGCTGGCGCAGGCCTTCACCGATCAGCTGTTCCGCCAATTCGACGCCGGGCTGCGCGAGGCGGGCACGGGCGACACGGCGGTGCCCAAGCGGATGCACAAGCTCGCCGGAGCGTTTTATGGCCGCCTCAACGCCTACGCCAAGGCGATCGAGGCGGAGGATGCCGGCGCCCTAACTGACGCGATCTGCCGCAATACACAGGCGTCCGAAGGCGGTCCGATGGCCGCTTATGCGCTATTGGCGGCGGCAACGCAGCGTCCGGCGCCGGCCGCAGCCCTGCTGCAACCGGATGGCTGGCCGCCGCTGACGCGCTGAAACCACGTTTGGCAATCCCATCCCTGGGGACTATGGTCCGCGCCCTGCGGCGCCCGAGGCCGTTGGGACATCAGGACAATCGCACTTTATGGCCGACAGGCTCGTTCTCTCGATTGACGGGATGGGTGGCGATCACGCGCCCGACATTGTGGTGGAAGGGGTCGATATCGCCGCCCGCGCCAATCTCGGCGGGGTGCGCTACCTGATCCATGGCGACCCCGCGCGGCTTGCGGCTCTGCTCGACAAATATCCGAACGCCAAGGCGGTGACCGAAATCGTGCCGGCCGAGAAGGCTATCGGGATGGAGATCAAGCCGAGCCAGGCGCTCCGCCAGGGCAAGGGCTCCAGCCTGTGGAACGCGGTCGCAGCGGTGGAGACCGGTCAGGCAAACGCCGTCGTCTCCGCCGGCAACACGGGCGCCTTCATGGCGATCTCGATGTTTCGGCTGCGGACGATGGAGGGTGTTCACCGTCCGGCGCTGGCGGCGCGCTGGCCGGCCGCCAACGGGGGCTATGTCGTGATCCTCGACGTCGGCGCCAATGTCGAAGCCAATAGCGAGCAATTGGTCGAGTTCGCGATCATGGGCGAAGCATTGCAGCGTGCCGTGTCCGGCGCCGAGCGGCCGACGGTTGCGCTGCTCAATGTTGGTTCGGAAGATCAGAAGGGCCATGAAGAGATTCGCGCCGCCGCGCGGCTGATCCGCGAAGCCGGCGTCGATCTCAATTTTCGAGGCTTCGTGGAAGGCGACGATATTTCCAAAGGCACGGTCGATGTCGTCGTCACCGACGGCTTCACGGGCAATATCGCGCTGAAGACGGGCGAGGGCGCAGCGCGCCTGGTCGGGCAGCTGCTCCGTGAAGCCCTGACCAGCGGACCCTTGGCGAAGCTCGGAGCGTTGATCGCCTATCCGGCTCTCAAGAAGCTGAGTGCGCGTATGGATCCAGGCACTTTCAACGGCGCGCTCTTCCTCGGTCTGAACGGGCTTGTGGTGAAGAGTCATGGCGGCGCCAACGGGCGCGGCTTCGCGGCTGCAATCGGCGTCGCCGAGAAGATGGCGCGCAGCCATTATCGCGAAGAAATCGCCAGCAATCTGAAGCGGCTGGCGCAAGCCTCGGCGGCAACGGCGTCGGAAAAGGAAGCCGGCTAATGCGCTCGGTTCTGCTGGGCGTCGGCAGTCACTTGCCGAAACGCGTTCTCACCAACGCGGAATTGGCGAAACGCGTCGACACCAGCGACGAATGGATCGTCGAGCGCACGGGCATCCGCGAACGCCGCATCGCGGCGGATGACGAATTGACATCCGACTTGGCCTGCGCGGCGTCGCTCAACGCATTGAAAGCCGCGGGACGCGAGGCGGCGGATATCGATCTCATCATCGTCGCGACGACGACGCCGGATTTGACCTTTCCGGCGACAGCCGCGCGCGTGCAAGCCGAGCTTGGCGTCAACCAGGGCGCCGCGTTCGACTTGCAGGCTGTCTGCTCCGGTTTTGTGTTCGCGCTGGCGACGGCGGACAATTTTCTCGCCCGCGGTCAAGCTAAGCGCGCGTTGGTGATCGGCGCTGAAACCTTTTCCCGTATCGTCGATTGGGACGACCGCGGCACCTGCATCCTGTTCGGCGACGGCGCCGGAGCGGTGGTGCTGGAAGCGCAGGACATCGCCGGCGATCGCGGCGTGATCTCGACCTTTCTGCGCACCGACGGGCGCATGCACGATCTACTCTACGTCGATGGCGGCGTCTCCGAGACCAAGACCACCGGCAAGGTGCGCATGGTCGGTAACGCCGTCTTCCGTCATGCGGTCGAGCACATTTCCGGCGCGATGCTGGAGGCTTGCGCGCGCGCCGGGATCGGGATTGATGCGGTGGACTGGTTCGTGCCGCACCAAGCCAACCAGCGCATCCTCGACGGCGTCGCCCGCAGGCTGGGGATTGACGTCGAAAAGGTCGTGTCCACTGTCGCCGTCCACGGCAATACGTCAGCTGCCTCGGTGCCGTTGGCGCTCGATGTGGCCGTGCGTGACGGGCGCATCAAACAGGGCGATCTGGTGCTGATGGAGGCGCTGGGCGGGGGCCTCACCTGGGGCGCAGCGCTCGTGCGCATGTGAACGCGCCGCAAGATTTGACCTAAGCTACCGGGACGACTAGCTTTTCCGGGCGCGCTGGAGAGCGCGTTGCGGAGGGGGCTCCGGTGTCGGAAAAGACTGTCACGCGCGCCGATCTGGTCGAAGCGCTGGCCCGCCGCGCCAACATGCAGCGCGCCGACGCCAACCGGCTGCTGACGCGCATGCTCGAAATGATGCAGGACGCGCTGGTCGAGGGCGAGACGGTGAAGCTTTCGCGCTTCGGCAATTTCAACGTGCGCGCCAAGCGCCAACGCATCGGCCGCAATCCGAAGACTGGCGAAGAAGTGCCGATCACGCCGCGCCGGGTGGTGACGTTTCGACCGTCGCAAATGCTGCGCGAATTCGTGGAAAAAGGCGGCCGCACCGGGCGCGCCAAAGGTTAGACGCTTTCGGGGGAGAGCCATGGTTCGAAACTGGATCCTTGCGTGCGCATCCGCCGCTGCTTTGGCTGGCTGCGCCGCGACGCAAGAGGCGTCCGCGCCGTTTGACCCGGCCGCCTGCTACGACCGCGACTTCAACGTCTATTTCGACGGCCAAAACACCGACATCAGCCCGGAGGCGCGCGCGGTGATCGATGCGCAAGGGCAATCGCTGCGCGGCTGCTACATCGAAAGCGTCCGCGTCATCGGCGCCGCAGACGCTGAAGGCGGCGCGGTGACCAATGACGAACTCTCCGAGCGGCGCGCCACGGCGCTGGGCGATTACTTGGCCCAGCGTGTCGGCTGGCCACGCTCGCGCATGGTGGTGGCGGCGCTGGGCGAACGCGGCGCGGTGACCGAAGAAGGCCTCAACGTGCCGATGCGCCGGCGCGCGCGCATCATTGTCGAAGCCGCCGCGCCGCCGGCGAACTAGTACAGCCGGCTTAAGCGCGGCGCTGCGTCAGCGCCCAAAGGACAGCTACGATCGGCGCGCCAAGCCCAAGCCAGGACAGAAAATCAAGCGCGCCGTCGCCAATCAGCGCCGCCACGAGGCCGACGCTGCTGAGCGCAGCGATCACTGCCGGGACGGCGAAGGTTTTGACGAGGGAAGACTCGCGATCGTTCATCTTTATTCGGCCGCCATTGGGGCTGGCGCTTCGATCGGCGCCAGCGTGCGCGCTTTCGCCAGCCACAGATAAACGCCGCTCGCAAGAATGACGATCGCCGCGAGATCCAGCAGCGCCCAGAGGATCTTTAGCGGCAGCCTGCCATAATCGCCGAAGTGGAGCGGCTTCGAGAGCGAGAGCGCTTTGGCGTACCAAGGCATGTCGCGTAGACCATCGAAGGCGCCGGTCTCGGCGTCGATCAGCACCGGCGTGATGAGATGTGTCGTCAGCGGCGTCTCGCCGTGCAGGAAGATGGCGAAGTGGCGGTCGGTCGAGAACGAGCCGCCGGGAAAGGCGACGAATTGCAGCGTCATGCCGGGGGCCGCCGCTTCGGCGCGCAGGATTGCATCGTGCAGCGAACTCATTTGTTGCGGCGCCGTTGCTCCGGCGTCCTGTTGTGCGGTGAGATCGCGCAGCGCCTCGTATTTCCAGAGATCGAGGATCGGCGTTGCGAGCGTATTGATGACGCCCGTCAGCCCGACGACCAGCACCCAGGCCACGGTCACGACGCCGAGCAGATTGTGATAGTCGAGCCACTTCACGCGGGGCGAGCGATTGACGCGCAGAACGCCAAAATCGTGCCGGCGCATGAACGGCGCGTAGACGACAATGCCTGAGACGACCGATGCGGCGAGCAAGACGCCCATCGCGCCTAAGAAAAGCATTCCCGGCAGGCCGAGAAACATGTCTGTGTGCAGCTGCAGGATGAAGTGCATCACGCCGCCGTCCGGTTCATGCGGCGGCACCAAAGCGCCGCTGGTGTGATCGAACGAGGCGAAGTGCATCTCGCTTTCGGGCGAGCTGGGCCGCAAACCGGTGGTGACGTTTACGACCGGCCGGTCGATGTCGAAGCTCATGAAGAGCGGGACTTCGCCCGGACGATTCTCCAGCGCGCGCGCGAGGATATCGTCATAGCTCAGCAGCGGGCCGCCGGGATTCGCCGGGGCCCATTGCTGCTCACCGAAGGCGGCGTCGATCTCGTCATGAAAGATGAGCGGCAGGCCCGTCACGCACAGCATCAGCAGGAAGAGCGTGCTGATGAGGCTCGTCCATTTGTGGACGAAGAGCCAGGCGCGAAGGGTGCTCTGCCGCATCATCATCGTCATCGCATCAGAAATCGACGGAGGCGGAAACTACTATCGTGCGCGGGCCGCCAAGGACGAGATAGTTCGCGCCCGGATAGCCGCCGGCCGAGGCCCAGTAATTCTCGTCGGTGACGTTCTCGATGCGGCCGCGGAAAGTGACCGGACGGTCGCTGATGTCGAGCGTGTAGCGCGCGCCGAGATCGAGTCGCGTCCAGGACGGGATCGACGCCGTGTTGGCCTCGTTGATGTGTTGCTCGTCGGTGTATTGAACGCGCGCATCGAGCGTGAGGCCGGGCAGGAAGCTCGCATCCCACTCGAAGTTCAAGTTAGCTTGCAGCTCGGGAATGCCGATCGGCGTGTTGCCGTCATTGGCGCCGCCCTGATTGATCTCAGCGTCGAGCCAGGTTGCGCCGCCGAGAATGCGGAAGCCCTCGCGCGGCTCGCCGAACATGCTGAACTCGAGGCCTTGCGCCTGCTGTTCGCCGGACGCTTCGAACACTTGCGCCACGACGATCGCGTTCGGGCGCGTCAGGTGGAATGCGCTCAGCGTCGCGCCGAACGCGCCGGAATCGTATTTGACGCCGGCTTCGTATTGCTCGCCCTGATAGGGCTCCAGCACTTCGCCGGCGTTCAGCACCGGCAAACCGCCGCTCGTCGCCGGCGCGATCGCGCCAGGCTGTAGGCTTTCGGCGTAGTTGGCGTAGAGCGAGAGAGTCTCGGACGGCTGATACACAACTCCGAACGACGGCGTTAACGCATCGCTCTCGTAGGCTGAAAGCTCCGCGCCGGTGTTGTAATCGAACGATTGCGTTTCGATCCATTGCTGGCGCACGCCGATGGTGAAGATCAGCTGGCCGTCCAGCATCGTGATCATGTCGGCGATGGCGAGGCTTTGGTTGTTGACCTCTTCGGTCTTCAGCGGATCGGCGAGATTGCCGCCGACGAAGAAGTTCGCGAGCGGCGGCGCGACAGCGACCGGCGCGTAGAGATCGCCAGGAAAGCCGGCGAAGTTCGAGAACGCGTAGGCGTTGCGCGACTCAAGCCGGATGGCCGACCCGGAAACGATCAGGCGGTGGCCGATGCCGGCGGTGTCGAACTCGGCGCGGAGGCCGGCGTCAGCGGAGATGACGTCATCCTCGCGCGTGTTATCGAAGCGATAGGCGGACGTGACGCCGGCTGCATCGGCGCTCGGATTGGAGAGAACATTGGCTTCTTCGCCGCGGCGCGCGCCGGCGGCGGCCCAGCCGGTGACGGCGTCGCTGAAGTCGAACTCGGCACGGACGGCGCCGAACAATTGCTGCTCGTCGGTGTAGGTCCAGGGCTGTGCGAAATTGCTGTCGCTGTCAGGCGCATCCGGTGCGGCGCCGAGCGGCGTCACTTGCGGGCGCGGCGAGTCGATGAAGTGATCTTGGTAGCCCATGTCGGCGGTGAAACGCGCATTCGTTCCGCGATAATCCGCGCCGATCGAAAACACCGAGAGTTCGCGCTGCTGGTTCTCGATCGAGGTTTCGCCGTCGCGGCGGACGAGGTTGAATCGCACGCCGTAATCGTCGTCATGGAAACGGCGGGCGATGTCGAGCGCGCCGTAAAGCTGGCCGCCGGTTTCCGTGCCGAGCGTGAGCCGATTGAGGTCTTCGTCCGGCGCGCGCTTCGGCACCAGGTTGAAGGCGCCGCCGACGCCGCTGCCGCCGGGCGATGCGCCATTGAGGAACGAGTTGGCGCCGCGGAAGACCTCGACGCGCTCTAGCATTTCAGCCGACACGAACTGGCGCGGCAGGATGCCGTAGACGCCGTTATAGGTCATGTCGTCCGAGAACACCGGAAAGCCGCGGATGACGTAGAGTTCCTGGAAATTGCCGAAGCCCTTGGCGACGCGCACGACCGGGTCGTTCTGCAACACGTCGCCGACGCTGTGCGCTTGCTGATCCTGGATTAGCGCTTCGGTGTAAGCCGTGCCCGCGAACGGGGCGTCCATCATGTCGAGATTGCCGAACAGGCCGGCGCGGCCGCCGCGGGCGACTTGGCCGCCGGCATATTCAGGGGTCAGGCCGACTTGCGAGCCGACGATGACGATCTCTTCGGCGGCGTCGCCGTTCTCGTTTTCCTGCGCCACCGCCGCCGCCGGCGCGCAGATTGCGACGGCCAGCGCCGCCAAGCTCAATTCCCAGCCCAAAGCCTTCATTGCCGTCCCCAGATGCAGTTGCGACTAAATCGCATAAAGCATCCGTACGGAACGCGCCAGCAGGGCGTCCTGTCGCATGGGCGGGTGGTTGGGTTTGGTCGGAGCGGCGGGATTCGAACCCACGACCCCCTGTCCCCCAGACAGGTGCGCTAACCGGGCTGCGCCACGCTCCGTACCGGCCTTACGCCCCCGAAAATAGGCGGGAGGCGAAGGAGCGACCTCTTAGCCTTCCCGCCGGGGGGCCGCAATGCGGATCGGGCGCGGCTTGTTGATCTGGTCGCGGGCCGCTTCCAGGCTGGCGACGAAGCTGTCGCGCCAAGCGATAATGTCGTCGCGCTCGACCCCGTCCATCAGCGCGCGCCAGCGTTTGCGCCGCTCTGCTAGCGGCATCGCCAGCGCTTTGCGGGTCGCGTCGGCGACATCTTCCTGGCTGAACGGGTTCACGATCAGCGCCTCCTTCATCTGCTGCGCCGCGCCGGCGAAGCGCGACAGCACCAGCACGCCCGGGTCTTCTTCGTCCTGCGCCGCGATGAATTCCTTGGCGACGAGATTCATTCCGTCCCGCAGCGGCGTCACCAGCGCGACATCGGCGGCGCGGTAAATGCCCGCGAGTTCTTCGCGCGTATGCACGCGATGGACGTTGCGCACCGGGATCCAATCCATCTCCGCGTATGCGCCATTGATGCGCCCGGTCAGCGCGTCGAGCCGCGCGAAAATGTCTTGATAGGCATCGACCTCGGTGCGTGTGGCGGTGGAGATTTGCAGCATGAAGATTTCGCGCTTTAGCTCCGGGCTCTCGCTCAGCAGGCGTTCGAAGGCGAGCAAGCGCTCGTCGATGCCTTTGGAATAATCGAGGCGATCGACGCCGAGCAGCATTCTGCGCCCGGCTTTGCTTTCGATCATGCGCGCATAGCTTTCCGCGCCGGTGTCTGACGTTTTGAGCGCGCTAAAGCCCTTGGCGTCGATGCCGATCGGAAAAGCCATGGGTTTCGTCGTGCGGCCGAACGCGCGTAAGCTGCCGTCGGACAATTGCATGCCGCCGGCTTCGTGCAGGACGTAGCTGACGAACGCATTCTTCCACTCTTCGGTGTGAAAACCGGCCACATCGTAGTGGAACATCGCCTCCACCAATTGGCGATGGCGCGGCAATGTGGCGACCAGTTCGCGCGCGGGCCAGGGAATGTGCAGGAAAAAGCCGATCGCGTTCTTGGCGCCGCGCTCGCGCAATTCCCGGCCGAGCGGGATCAGGTGATAGTCCTGCACCCAGATCAGATCGTCCGGCGCGATCAGCGGCATCAGCATGTCGGCAAAGCGCGCGTTCACGCGCTCATAGCCGGAGCCGTACGAGCGTTCGTATTGGGTGAGATCGATGCGATAATGGAAGAGCGGCCAGAGCGTGCGGTTGGCGTAGCCGTTATAATATTCCTGAATGTCCTGTTCTTCGAGATCCATGGTCGCAACGGTGACGCCGCCGGCGCGCTGCACCGAGATTTGGCCATTGAACTCGGGCGTGGATTGGCCGCTCCAGCCGAACCAGATGCCGCTATATTCGCGCAGCGCGGCGCTGATCGCCATGGCGAGCCCGCCTTGGCTCGATCCGCCTTCCGGCGCAGGCGGGGTGACGCGGTTGGAGACGACGATGAGCCGGCTCATCGCACCGTGCTCCAGCCGTCACTCAGCAGGACGGCGCAATTAATCATGCCCGCGAGCGAGTAGGTCTGCGGATAGTTTCCCCACGCTTCACCTGTCACCAGATCACAATCCTCCGAAAGCAAGCCCGCATGCGTGCGGCGCGATAACATATGCTCATAAAGCGTGCGCGCCTCCTCGCGGCGACCGACCAAATGCATCGCTTCGATCAGCCAGAAGGTGCAGAAGTTGAATGCTGTTTCCGGCTTGCCGAAATCGTCTTCGTCGGCGTAGCGCAGCACATAATCGCCGCGCCGCAGATCGCGCTCCAATTGTTCGAGTGTCGACAAGAAGCGCGGGTCGTCCGGCGATAGGAAGCGCGTATCGAGGGCTTGAAGGAGGCTCGCATCCATCTCACCGCCGCCGAGCGTTGCGGCGAAGCGACCAAGCTTCTCATTCCAGGCTTCGCGCTCGATCTTGCCGCGCATTTCATCGGCGCGCTTGCGCCAAAACGCGGCGCGATCGTCGGCGCCCAGCCGGTGCGCGGCGTTGGCGAGGCGATCGCACGCGGCCCAGCACATGATGGCCGAATAGGTGTGCGGCGCGGCGCGGTTACGGAACTCCCAGAGCCCGGCGTCCGGCTTGTCGTAAACGTCGTAGGCGCGGTCGCCGACGCTTTCGAGGGCGAGAAAATCGTCCATGCCGGCGGGACGGAAAAGCCGGGTGTCGTAAAACGCCTGCGCGGTGGAGAGGACGATCTGGCCGTATACGTCGTGCTGATGATGCTCGTGCGCCTGATTGCCGATTCGCACCGGGCCCATGCCGCGATAGCCAGCCAGCGTTGTCACTTCCGCTTCCTGGAGGATCGGCTCCATGCCGACGCCGTACACAGGTTGGATTCTGCCGCTGGGCGTGGCGTCGATGATGTTGCGCAGGTAAGTGAGATAACCTTCCAGGATGTCGGAGGCGCCCAGACGGTTCAGCGCCTGGACGGTGTAATAAGCGTCGCGCAACCAACAGAAACGATAGTCCCAGTTGCGGCCGCTGTTGGGAAATTCCGGCACGGAGGTGGTCAGCGCGGCGACGATCGCGCCGGTTTCCTCATAGACGCAAAGCTTCAACGTGATGGCGGCGCGGATGACGTCGGCCTGCCATTCCAGCGGCGTCGCCAGCATCCGCGTCCAGTTGCGCCAGTAGAAGCGCGTGTTCTCGCGCATCGCCCGTGAAGTGGCGATGAGATCGTCGCCGAAATCCTCGTCTGGACCGAGGAAGAACACGGTTTCGTTCTCGAGCCTAAAGACGCGTTCTTCGAGAATGTTCGAAACTGGGGCGTTGGTGGTGAGCCGCAGCGTGCCGGGCACGAGGTAGCGGATGTGGTTCGTGCCCGAAGTCCGGTCCGCCATGCGCGCCCCATAGTCGACCGCCGGCGTCAGACGGATGCGAATACGCGGCGCGCCTTTGACTGGGCGCACGATGCGGACGAAGGCCATCGGCCGGTAGATGCGGTTGCGGCGACGAAAGCGTGGGCAGAAGTCGGTGATCTCGAGCACGTTGCCGCGCGCGTCCTCCAGCGTGGTGACGAGGATCGGCGTATTGCGTTCATAGTGCTGCTCGGCCTTGACCTGATCGATGAGATCAATCGCCCAGACGCCCGCTTGCGCTTCGGCGGGGTCTTGACCTGAAAGCAGCGCGCAAAATGTGGGATCGCCGTCGACGCGCGGCACGCAGGCCCAGACGAAGCGTCCGAGCCGATCGATAAGCGCGCTCGCGGCGCAATTGCCGATCGGCGCGAGGTCGAGGTCGCCGTTCATGGGCTGCGCAATCCAGAGTCCAGCCACGCGGCGACCGCCGTCGGATCGGCCAGTACGTAATCAGCCTGCGTCTCGCGCGGCTCGCCGACGAGCACGCCGCAGCCGCCCATGCGCTTGGCGGCGGCGAACGCGTCTTCATCGGTGCGGTCATCGCCGACCGCGATTGGCGTGCGGCCAAGGAAAGGCGGCGCGGCCATCAGCACAGTCACCGCGTAGCCTTTCGTGCGCGCCGTTGCGATCAGCTCGACGACCATCTTGCCGGGCATCAAGCGTAACCCGCGTCGGGTTGCGATCTCGCGCGCTATGCGATGGATTGTCTCCTCCGCTTCGGGGATGTGACGATAATGGAGCGCCAAGCTCGCGTGCTTATCCTCGACCAGCGCCTGGAGCTCATGCTGCTGCAGCAAGCGCCGAACGTCGGCGCGGGCTTCGGCGAGTTGGTTGAGTTCGATCGCGTCGCGGCTGACGCGCGCGCCGCGCTGAATCTCGAAGCCATGCACGCCCGCCGCGTGATCGACGGCGCCTTCGATGATGTCATCGAGATCGCCAAGCGAGCGGCCGGTGATGACGGCGAGCGCACCGGACATACGGTCGCTCAGGCCCCGCAACAGCGCGCGCAGAGTTGGGCTGGCATAGACTGCGTGCGGCCGGTCCTGAATTTCGACCAGGGTGCCGTCGAGATCGAGGAAGAGTGCGTGTTCGCGAACGTGCAGCGGAGGTGGGGCGGCTTGTGGTGTGGATAATCGAGCGGTGGTTTGCGTCGCGCGCATAGCTATCCTTTAGTCGCATCGCCGCGCGATCGCACCCCTTGAAATAGATAGATGTCGCGCAGCGGGCACCGAACGCGTTGACGCCGAAAAAGTTCCCTCCCGTGTCGCCGCGGATTTGTTGTGACAAAGAGTGTCGAGGTCCTACGCTGACACAAACTGGCGCCGCTCTTGGCGTTTGCCGACACAGGTCCTCAGAGGCGGTTCAGCGGGAAAGCGTATCTTCGCAGCCAACGAGATACGAGCTCTCGTCGAATGAGGAGCACTTAAATGAAACGCTTTATGACAACTGCTCTCGCGGCGGTGGTGATCGCCGGCCCGCTGAGTGTCGGCGCCGCCAGCGCGCAATCGTGGCGCGGCGACAACGTGCGCGAAGAACGCCGCGACGTGCGCGAAGCGCGCCGTGATCTGCGCGAAGAACGCCGTGAGCTTCGCCAAGCGCAGCGTTGGAATCAACGTCAGCACAATGGCTATTACCTCGGCAGCCGCTTCCATTATGGCGAGCCGACGTATCGGCACATGCAGCGCCGCGATTATCGGCCGGCGTATCAGCAATGGCGCCGTGGCGATCGTCTGCCGAGCTACGCGCGGGAGCATTATCGGGAAGTCGATTGGCGCCGTCACGGTTATCGCCAGCCGCCGCGTGGGTATCACTACGTCGAGGACGATCGCGGCGAGGTCCTTCTCGTCGGCCTGGCCACCGGCGTGATCTTGGGTCTTATCCTGGGCAACTAAGCTTAGGACTCGGCTCTCTGCAGAAGCCGCCTCGGAGCCTTGCTCCGGGGCGGTTTTTCATTCGCCGCGGCGCATCCAGCCGAACAGCGGCTTCAGCGGGAAAATCCAGATGACTCCAGCTGCGGCGTAGAAAATGGGCTGAGCCCAGAGCGGCAAGATCGGCAACAGATAGGCGCCGAGCGTCGCCGCCAGCACGGCGTAGATCGCGAGATAGGCCAAAAGCCCCGCACAGCCGATCGCCTTTCGCACGCGCACATTCATAGGCTGTTCCTGCGCGGCGGCTCGCCGCCTTTCCGTCAAGCTTCGCGGGTTCTATGGGTGTGGGAAAGGGAACCCGCAAGGCATGAGCAGCGACGACATTTGGCCCCCGCGCGAGGTGTGGGTCGGCAGATGGCTTTTAGTCATCTGCGCGCTGGTGGTTGCGATGATCCTGGTCGGCGGCGCGACGCGGCTGACCGATAGCGGGCTTTCGATCACCGAATGGGATTTGACCAAGGGCCTGACGCCGCCGCTGACCGATGCGCGCTGGGCAGAAGAATTTGGGCTCTATCAGAACACGATCGAGTTCCAGGAGCAGAACAGCGAGATGACGCTCGCTGCGTTCAAGCACATTTATTGGTGGGAATGGGGCCATCGCTTTTTAGGCAAAGTGATCGGCGTCGTGTTCGTGCTGCCGGCGCTGTTCTTCTTTTTCACCGGCCGGTTGCGCGGACGTTTTCGCGTGACGCTGGCGCTGTTTGCGCTCGGCGCGCTGCAGGGTGCGATCGGCTGGTGGATGGTGACGAGCGGACTTTTTTCTCGGCTCGATGTCAGTCCGTTTCGTCTGGCGATTCACTTAGGCATGGCGCTGATCATCTTGGCGCTCGGGCTCTGGGTCGCGCTCGGCGCGTTTGTTTGGCCGCGAATGAAACAGCGGCTTGGTGTGCCGCATTGGGCGCCGTTTGCGCTGATGGGGCTGATCTTCATTCAAGTGATGTTCGGCGCGCTGCTGGCCGGCAGCGATGGCGGCAGAGCGTATGCGGATTGGCCGTGGATCGGCGGCGAATGGGTCCCGGCGACGGCGTTCACCGCGGAGCCATTCTGGGCCAATTTCACCGAGGATCACGCCACGCAACATCTGCTGCACCGGACCACTGGATATGTCGTGGCTTTAGCGGCGCTTGCGCTTGG
>Ga0196971_1000200_pt1 | contig 57608 bp, 59 predicted proteins | sample S1v_1013CmetaG_FD_148660 | JGI IMG/M metagenome (GOLD analysis project Ga0196971, IMG submission 148660) | Soil microbial communities from Anza Borrego desert, Southern California, United States - S1+v_10-13C | ecosystem: Environmental > Terrestrial > Soil > Desert | place: USA: California... | reverse complement strand
AACTTTCGGAGGGGGATCTTTGCCTGATTCTGATTGATCAGGTGGAGGAGGCGTTGGCTTATATTGCGGAGAAGGTGAAGCAGTAGGACGTTGTCGTTCCCGCGCAGGCGGGAATCCATAGTGCTTGTCCTCTCTCTGGTAGTTCAAAACCGCCAGTTCTTCGTGGAGGCTTGCCGGGACTGGCCCCGGCGGGCCACTTACTTTCTTTGCTTCGCCAAAGAAAGTAAGCAAAGAAAGGCGACCCTGGTCCGCAGCCCCCTTCGGGGGTACCCGAAAAAATGCGGCGCAAGGCGGGAAGCGCAAAAACTCGCCTTCGGCTCAGACATTTGCGCTTCTTTATCCGCCTTGCGCCGCATTTTTTCGGCTGCGTACAAGGGGAAAAGCCAAACACCATCCCCACCCTGGCCCTCCCCTTGAAGGGGAGGGAATTGTTGCGGGAGTAATGAACGTAGGCAGATTAGTTCGCGCGTCCAATCCGTTGATGTGTTTCACGCAGATCGCGCTTCGTTAATTCCCTCCCCTTCAGAGGGGAGGGTCAGGGTGGGGATGGTTCGCGCCGTTAAACCCCTTGTATGCAGCCGAAAAAATCCGGCGCCGGGCGGATAAAGAAGCGAAATTTGTCTGAGCACCGAACGAAGTGAGGGCGAGTTATTTCGCTTCCCGCCCGGTGCCGGATTTTTTCGGGAACCCCCGCAGGGGGCTGCGTGCCAGGGTCGCCTTTTTGGCTTACCTTTTTGGCGAAGCAAAAAGGTAAGTGGCCCGCCGGGGCCAGTCCCGGCAGGGATCCACGAAGAGCTGGCAGAATCGAATCACCGGAGAAATGAACGCCACTGCGTTCGAACGCCGCCGTGTTCCAACTTCTCTGGAGCGCCGGGAAGCAAATCACTTCCCTGGCCGCAACCGAATCAACTCCCCCCTCCTCTCATCCGTCAACACATACAACAACCCGTCCGGCCCCTCTTTCACATCCCGTATCCGCGCCCCATGATCCGCGAGGAGCTTCTCCTCCTTCACCACCTTCCCGTCGCGCAACTCGATCCGGTCCAGGTAGCGGAACTTGAGCGAGCCCACGAACAGGCTCCCCTGCCAGTCCTTCCCGTACTTGTCGCTCTTCAGGAAGGCCATGCCGGATGGCGCGATCGACGGCGTCCAGTGATGCACCGGCTGTTCCATGCCGGCCTTTTCGCTGATGCCTTCGCCGATCTTGCCGCCGCCGTAGTTTTCCCCATGGGTGATCACCGGCCATCCGTAGTTCTTCCCGGCTTCCGGGCGGTTGATCTCGTCGCCGCCCTGTGCGCCGTGCTCATGCATCCAGTACCTGCCGTTCGCGTCGAGCGCCGCGCCCTGCGCATTGCGGTGCCCATAGCTCCAGATTTCCGGCAGCGCGCCCTGCTTGCCGACGAAAGGATTGTCCTTCGGCACCGAGCCGTCCTTGCGGATGCGCACGATCTTGCCGTGGTGATTGTCGAGCTTCTGCGCGTCTTCCTTGCGGTTGTAACGATCGCCCATCGTCAGGAACAGCGTGCCGTCGCCATGCTCGACGATGCGGCAGCCGAAGTGCGCATTGCTCCCGTACTTCGGCTTCTGGCTGAAAATCACCTTGACCTGCTCCAACCGCTTCAGGTCGTCCGACAGGCGCGCCGACGCCAGTGCGGTGGAATTGCCGGATCCCGATGCCGCCGGTTCGGAAAAGCAGAAGTAGAGGGTGCGGTTGCGGGCAAAGCCGCTGTCGGTGATCACATCGAGCAAGCCGCCCTGGCCGCCGGCGTCGATCTTCGGCAAGCCCTGCAGCGGCGCGCCGAGTTCGCCGTTCGCCTGCACCACGCGCAGGCGTCCCGGCCGCTCAGTGACCAGCATGCGGCCATCGCCGATGAAGGCGACGCCCCATGGGTGGTCGAGCTTGTCGGTAAGCACTTCAGGGGTAATCCGGGCGGCGGATTGGGCGCCTGCGGCCAGAGGGGCCAGCAGCGCAAGCGACACGGCGGCAAACCGGGGGGTATGCATACCTCTCCTTTCGACAATCAGAGCGATGCCCCATGATACCGGCATGCGGCATCATTCGTTTGATGCAGGTTTGCGGCCGGCGACTTTTTCCCGGATCGACTCCACCATCGGGTCGCTGTTCAAGCCGAAAATGACGACGCCGTAACTGGCCTTCCCGCGCGCGGACCGGTCGCCGCGCGCGACCCTGTAGCCGAGGGTATAGCTGACGAAGATGCGGTCCGACTCGGGATCGGCGCTCATGTAGGAAATGTCTTCCAGTTCGTACTGGCGCTGCGGCCAGTGCCGCATGTAGCGCTCGACGTCGCGCCGGATCTCTTCCCTCCCGACGTATCCCTGGTCGTAATAGTCGGCGCGTTCGGTGAAAAACGCGGCCTGTTCCTCGGGCGTCTTTTCCGCGTCGATGAAGCGCTCGAGGAAGTCGCGCACCTTGCGCTCCATCTCGGGCGTCACCGGCCGGCCGCCTTGCGGAATGTCTTCCTCTTCTTCCGCCTGCGCCGGGGCAGGCGCCGCAACGGGAGGCACTTCCACGCTTGCGGGCCAGACTTGCCCGCATGCCATGTATAGGACTGCGGCGCATAACAACTGCCAGCGCATGGTCATCTATCAGAGGCCGATGGCGGCAGGCGCAGGCCGCCGGTTGTTTCCATCATGGTGCGCTCCCGAACCGCCGTTATTGCTCGCCTTTCCGTTGCGCTTTACTGCGGTTCTTGCGGTCGATTTCCGGTGTCGCATTGTCGATCTCCGGATCGATGTTCTTCGGCGTTTTGACCATTTCTTCATTGCCGGTCGGCGGCGGGCGGACCACGGCGCCGGGATCGGACGGGATCTTCATCGGCCTGCCCGGCGGCGCGCTCATTCCCGGTTCGGCCGGCCGCGCAGCCGAAGGATCCGCCGGTCGGCGCATGCCGTCCTGTGCCAGCGCCGGCAGGGCAAGCGATGCGACGAGCAGCGCGCATGCGGGTTTCATCGCGCTCCGGCCGGAATGGTCTGGGCCCCTTGCGGCGGCAGCGCCGCCGCCACGTCGGTCTCCGAAGGCATCGCGTCGCGCGGCTCTCCCTGCTGTGTGAGATCCGCCTGCCGCGTCAGCATGTCGCGTCCGAGCGCGGCGCGGGTGGGCTGGTCGAGCAGTTTCAGTACCGCCGGGAACAAGTGCTCTTCTTCTTCCTTGTGGTGGTGCTCGGTCTGTTCCTTCAGGACCTTGAACTTCGCTTCGAAGGATTTTTCCGACGGGTCGAGTTCAAGCAGGTCGGCCAGCAGGCGCTTGAGCGATAGGTGTTCTTCGAGCGACTCCAGCAAATCGTCTTCGGTGCGCGCGCGGTGCACCGCAGGGTAAAAGATTTCCTCTTCCGACTTGATGTGCACCGTCAGCTGGTCCGCCGCCTGCTCGAACAGCGTTTTCTTGTGCGCATCGTCATCCGCGTCGGCAACCTGCCGCAGCAGCTGTTCCATCTCACGGTGCTGCTTGGTCAGGAGGGGCACCGCATCGAGTTCTTGTTCATTCATCGCATTGCACTCCGGTAGTTGTCTTCAGAGGTTAGAAGCGGGAGAAGGAAACTGGTTCAGGAAAACAGCCGATGCCGGACGGAAAATTCGTCGAACGCATACAATAGCGGCTCGCTATTGACCCTGTATCCCCCACGCCATGGCAGCCACCCGCAGACCACTCGACACGCTCGCCGTCCTCACGATGCTCGTACTGTGCGTGCTGTGGGGCTTGCAGCAGGTGGCGGTGAAGCTGGCGGCGCCGGACATGGGGCCGGTGCTGCAGATCGGCCTGCGCTCGGCTGCCGCCGCGCTGATGGTATATGGGCTGATGCTGGTGCGCGGCCAGCGGCTGTCGCTGCGCGACGGCACCTTCCTGCCCGGCATCGGCGCCGGCATCCTGTTCGCACTGGAATTCCTGAGCGTCGCGGTCGGCCTGCAATACACGACCGCATCGCATATGTCGGTGTTCCTGTACACCGCGCCGATCTTCACGGTGCTCGGCCTGCACTGGTTCATTCCCGGCGAACGGCTCGGCCCGCTGCAGTGGGCCGGCGCACTCGCGGCATTCGCCGGCATCGCGGTCGCGTTCTCGAACGGCTTTGACAGCACCTCGCGCGACTGGAGCGCGATGCTCGCCGGCGACGCGCTTGGCGTTCTCGGCGGCATATTCTGGGCCGCCACCACCATCCTGATCCGGCGCTCCGCGCTGTCGGAAGCGCCGCCCGCGGTCACCCTGTTCTACCAGCTGGGCACCTGCGGCGCGATCCTGGTCGCGGTCGGCGTCATCAACGGCCAGGCCGCGGGCGCCGCGTTCACGCCCGCGGTATGGGCCAGCCTGTTCTTCCAGGCGGTGATCGTCGCGTTCGGGAGCTACCTCGTGTGGTTCTGGATGCTGCGCCATTACCTTGCATCGCGCCTGTCGGTGTTCGCCTTCCTGACGCCGATGTTCGGCGTCGGCTTCGGCGTGCTGCTGCTGCACGATCCGCTCGACCCACGCTTTGTCGCCGGCGCGGTGCTGGTGATGCTGGGGGTGGTCATGGTGAATGCAAGGCGGTAGTTCCGAAGCACGTTTCAGGATTTCCGGGGGCACTTTCTTGGCATTCCGTTGCCAAAGTCCTTTCCGATCACCTAGTTCCTGGAGCCAGCCATGTTTCTTCGCCTCGGACGCCTGTTCAGGGCAGTGGGCCGCGATATCGTCGTGCTGTGGTATGCGTGCCGCCATCCGGCAACGCCGCTGCGCTTCAAGCTGCTGGCCTTGCTGATCGGTCTGTATGTACTGAGCCCGGTCGACATGCTTCCCGACTGGCTGGCGCTGCTCGGCTGGTTCGACGACGTCACGCTGTTGGCGCTCGGCATTCCGGCACTGCTGAAATTTGCGCCGGCAGGCGTGCTGCAGCAGGCGCGCGCCGCGGCTGAACGGCTGTTGTCGCGCTCGCGCTTCGGCATGCGCTGATTGGTCCGAAGGCGGCCGCCGTTCAGGCGCCGCCCACCAGCGTATACATCATCCGGTTTTCCGTCAGCCAGCGCGCCGACAGACCGCTTTCCTGCTGCGATGGGTGAAAATCCTTGCGGAAGTAGGCGCGCCACGGCTTGAACGATTCGCGCACCATGCCGCGCTTGCCGAACAGGAAGCGCGCGCCGCTTTTCCATGTGCTCCATTTCCACAGCATGCCCTCGCGCCGCAGGTTGCTGACGGTCTGGCGGATCGCGTCGCCGAGGAAGATCATCGTCACGTGGCGCATCCAGATCAGGCGCCATTTGCGGTCGCCGCCGAGCGCATGGAACAGGTCGAACGCGGTGCTCTTGTGCTCCGACTCTTCCGCCGCATGCCACAGCCACATGGTCTTCAGCCGCGGTTCGGCATCGTCCAGCAGGTCGTGGTTGCGCAGCAGCCAGTCGGCAAGGATGGCGGTGAAATGCTCATTGGCGGCGGTGATCGCGACCCAGTGCACAGGAGCAACGCCCTGCAGCAGTTTCAGGCGCTTGTGCACGCGCGGCGCCCAGTTGTTGACCAGCCCTTGCTGGTCAAGATGGGCATTGAACAGTCCATGAATGCGCCGGTGCGTCGCTTCCTGGCCGACGAAGCCCTGCACTTCCGTTCGGAAGCGTTCCTGTTTGTCTTCCGGTAATGCCTTGTAGCCCATGCGCACCGAGTCGATGAAAAATTGTTCGCCGACGGGAAAGCTCATCGACAGCGCGTTGAACAGCGCGCTACGGAACGCATCGCCGCCCCACCAGTGACGGTCGAACGGCTTTTCGAGGTCGATCAGCAAGCGGCGCACAACGAGGTCGGTCATTGAGGACTCCGGCAGGAAATCTTGATGCGTTACCGTGGTGTTCTCGGTACTGGCTGGTACCATCATATTGGTATGAGGGTTTGGTACTGTCAAGTACCGAGATAGAATCGCTGATATGACGCAAGCCTTGAGAAATACGGAAACAACCAACAGCCACCGACATCGCTTGCTGGAAGGTATGGCGCGTGCGGTGGCGGCGAAGGGCTATGCGGAAACGACGATCGGCGACATCGTGCGCGAGGCTGCGGTGTCGCGCCGCACCTTCTACGAACACTTCGCCACCAAGGCTGACTGCCTGGTTGCGCTATACGAGGCATCCAGCCATAACGCGCTTAACGTGCTGCGCGCCGCGATCGATCCCACACGCGGCTGGCAGGAGCAGGTGGAGACCGCGATCGCCGCCTACTTCGGTTGCCTCGCGCAAAACCCGGTGCTGGTGCGTACGCTGTTCATCGAGATCCTCGGCCTCGGTGCGCCCGGGCTTGCCGCGCGGCGCCGCGTGAATGACGAGATCACCGCGTTCATGCTCACTGTCATTAATGATGGCAGCATTTCGCCCGCCGCAACCCTTTCGCCGGAAATGGCGCTGGCAATCGTCGGCGGCATGAACGAGCTGGTGCTGCATGCGATCGAATCGAACCGTGTCGACCAGCTGCGCAGGCTCACCGCACCGGCGGTGCAACTGATGCGGGCTCTTACCCGCACTGCCTGACGCCCCCCGCCGGCGTTGCCTTATCTCGCCCCCGCACTGCCCTCGTTTTCTGCGGAACCGGCGGTAACCGTTTCTTGTTGTCGCGCAGAACTGCGTCGCCGGTTCCGGCATACGCTTCCTTCCTGGAGGCAGGCAAACCATGGATCCCGACTATTTCACCATTACCATCCACATGCTGGGCGCGATCGGCGCCGGCGGCATCATCGGCCTGGAGCGCAGTTATCATGGCCGCCCCGCCGGCTTTCGCACGCACACGCTGGTATGTCTCGCATCCAGTCTGCTGATGCTGGTCATGCTGTATCAGTGGAAATGGCTCGGCCTGACTTCCGGCGTAGTGCAGACCGACCCGACGCGGATGGCGCAGGGCATCATGACCGGTATCGGCTTTCTCGGCGCCGGCGTGATTTTCAAGGAAGGATTCAGCGTACGCGGCCTGACTACCGCGGCATCGATCTGGATGACCTCGGCGATCGGCATCCTGTTCGGCATCGGCTTCTATTTCCCCGCGATCTTCGCCACCCTGCTCACGCTCGGGGTGCTGTCGGTCTTCCGCCGCATCGAGTCGATGATGCCCTCGCATTCCTATGCGCATTACTACATCCGCTTCGCCCGGTTCGATGCGATGTCCGAAACGCAGCTGCGGGCGGTGCTGGCAGAACACGGGTTCACCGTCGCCAACATGAGCTACCGCATCACCGACGATGGGGACTGCTTCGAGTACCGCATGGTGCTGCAGACTTCCGACGAGCGCAACACCTCTATCCTCGCGGACCGGCTGCGCAAGATGCAGCAGGTGCGCACCTTCCAGATCACGCCAACCGGCGACTAGTCCGGGCCACACGGGCAGAACGCGTGCCCGCCGCCGCGGTCACACTGGCATGTGCCGACGTTTCCGCCGGTCTTCCTCGTATTCCAGGAGTTGCCATGCCCAATCCGCTCATCCGTATCTACGACAGCTTCGATGCCGCCCAGCACGCGCGCGAGCAATTACTCGCGTCAGGATTTCCGCCGGACAATGTTCACCTCGACAGCAAGCTGGATGAAGCCGGTCCGGTCGAAGGCAACGGCATTCTCGATGCGAAGGACACGGGCAACGGGCCGTCCGGCGGACCGGTCGAAAGAATGCTCGGCATGGAAGAGCGTACCGACGCCTACAACAATTCCGAGCCGGTCTGGCGCGGCGTCTTCATGCTGGCCGTGGAGGCCGAGGATGAAGCGCAACGCGCGAAAGCGGGCGACATCATGGACCGCTTCGGCGCGCGCGACATCGACGACTTCACCTCCTGGCGGCGCCACGAAGGCTGAGGCAAAACGCGCAGCCGGCTCAGGCGCCGGCCGTACGGATGCCGTAGTGAAGACGGCACTTTGCGCGCCGGTCGCCGAGAAGGCCGCGCAGCTCGTCGACGCTGATGCCGGTGACTTCCTGCATCCACAATAGCATCGAGCCGGCGACCGGGATACGGCCGTCGCGCATATCGCGTATCACGTTGCCGGCGACTTTCAGGCGGCGCGACAGCGCGTTGTCGCTGCGCACGCCAAGGCGGTCGATGAGGGTATTGAGCAAGCGGTTCGGATCGTATGCGTGTTGTAGTGCAGTCTGTGTCATTGCTTTCCTTGTTTCACTAACGTGTGCAACGTTGGGACTGCATTGACACATCAATAACTCGCGAGTTCCCGATTCAATCCGGCAACTGCTTCCGGATTCCCCTACTGCGGCGCGGACGGCCCGGGCTTGCGCCGGGTCGCGGCCATGATGCCGGCGCCGACCACGGCGACGCCGACCAGTGTGCGCAGCGACGGCTTGGGCAGCAGGCGCATGGCGGTCGTCACCAGCGCCGGCGGCGACTGCCGCTGCGGGTCGGAGAACAGTGAATAGGCAGTACTCTTGATCACCGGCGCCTGCTCGGTAAACAGCGCTGTCATTGACTTGACGAAAGGCCGCATGTCTTGCGGGCCGCGGCTGGTCACCCAGTTTCCATCGCGCACGACTTCCTGGTCGAGCCAGGTGGCTCCCGCATTCACCATGTCGTCCCGCACGCCCGGCCATGATGTCATGGTGCGGCCCTGCGTCAGGCCGGCCGAAGCGAGCAGCCAGGGGCCATGGCAGATGCTGGCAATCGGTTTGCGCGCGGCATCGAATGCACGCACGAAATCGCGGGCGGCGGCCGACTGGCGCAGCAGGTCCGGGCTCATGAAGCCGCCGGGAATGAGCAGCGCATCGTAGTCGGCGGGATCCGCCTCATCCAGCGTGCGCGTTACCTTGATCCTGCTCGCCGGTTCCTGCAGGTTCACGCCGCGGATGCTGCCCGGGCGCAGCGAAATGATGTCGACCTGCGCGCCCTTCGCTTGCAGCGCCTTGAGCGGCAGCGTCAGCTCGATCTTTTCAAAGCCGTCGGCGGCCAGCACCGCGACGCGGCGGCCTTCCAGGGTCGTTCTTTCAAACATGGGATGGCTCCTTCTTGAAAATCATTCGGTACGGCGTGCGCGGCCAGCGCGCACTGCATTTTCAGAGCCCCCAAACAGGGCGAAGTTCGGGAACGACGTCCGGCTTGCAGCAAGTCAAGCCAGGCCCAGCTTTTCCTTCATCGCCCGGGTCAGCGACTGGCGCGTACGGAAATAGTCCTGCCAGGGATCGGCCGCGAGGCGCGCCAGCCGTTGCGGCAGGGACGCGATCGACCACACTGCGGCGCCCGGCAGCTCATCCAGTTCCTCCCAGAAGATCGGGGTTGCCACCGGCAAACCGGGGCGCGCGCGGGCCGAATAGGGCGCGACCGTGCTTGCCTGCCGCTTATTGCGCAGGTAATCGATGAAGATCTTGCCGACGCGGTTCTTCTCGCCCATTTTCGCGCTGAACTGGCGCGGCAGGGTGCGCGCCAGGTGCTGCGCGACCGCCTGCGAAAACGCGCCGGCCTCGTCCCAGTCCTGGCGGCGCGCCAGAGGCACGACCAGGTGCAGACCCTTGCCGCCGCTGGTCTTCAGGAAGCTCTTCAGCCCGAGTTCGTCGAGCACGACCTTCACCAGGCGCGCGCCTTCCACCACTTTTTTCCATGGCAGCGACGGATCGGGGTCGAGGTCGAAGATCATGCAGTCGGGGCGCTCTATGCGGTCGGCGGTGGCGTTGCAGGTATGCAGTTCGATCGCGCCCATCTGCGCCACGCCGACCAGCGCGCGCGCATCGTCTACCACCATCAGTGGATCGTGATCGGGATCGAGTGCGGGGTCGAGCGTGCGCACGCCGGGAATCGTGATGCGCTTGTTGTGCTTCTGGAAGAAATGTTCGCCGGCGATGCCTTCCGGGCAGCGCAGCAGGTAGACCGGCCGGTCCGCCAGATAAGGCAGGATGTGCGTCGAGATGCTCTCGTAGTAAGCCGCCAGGTCGCGCTTGGTCAGCCCGCTCGCCGCATCGATCACCCGCTCGCCGTGGGTGATGCGGATCCCTTGCAGCGGTGCGCCGCCACCGCGCGCCTGCTTGCCTGCGCGCCCGCCATTGCCGCCATGGTCGCCATTGCCGTTCAGCGGCAGGCTCGCCGCTTCCTCGCGCCGCACTTCCGCCGCGGGCTTGTCATTGCGCAGGCCATGGAATACCGCCTGCCGCAGCAGGCCCTCGCCGGTCCACTCCGCGAACGAGACTTCCGCGACCAGCTGCGGCTTGACCCAGCGCGCATGCGCGCGGCGCGCCTCGGCCGGCAACTGCGCGAACGGGCTGGCTTTCTGCGCCAGCGCCTGCAGCTGGCCGTGGAGGGCATGCAACAGCTGGCGGTCGAAACCGGTCCCGACGCGGCCGCAGTAACGCAGCTTGCCGTCTTCATGCACGCCCAGCAGCAGCGCACCGAAGAACTTGCGGCTGCCTTGCGGCTCGGTATAGCCGCCGATCACGAATTCCTGCCGCCGCCGGCACTTGAGCTTGATCCAGCTTGCATTGCGCCGCTCTTCGTACGGCGAATCGGCAAGCTTGCCGATGATGCCTTCCATGGACAGCGCGCAGGCGCTGTCGAGCAGTTTTTGCGGCGGTTCCTCGATCGGCGCGCTGTAGCGCAGCGGGCCGGCGCCGGCGCCATCCATCAGCTGCGCCAGCAATGCGCGCCGTTCGCGCAGCGGCGCCTGGCGCAGGTCGACCCCGTTCAGGTAGGGCAGGTCGAACAGGAAATAGAGGATGTCGCCGCTGGCCTTCCCGTTGAATGCGTTCTGCAGCAGCTGGAAGGACGGTACGCCCTGGCGGTCGAGTACCACGATTTCGCCGTCGAGCCAGGCGCTGTGCAGGCCGAGCGCCTCGATCGCTTCCGCCTGCGGCCGCAGGCGCGCGGTCCAGTCCTTGCCGTCGCGCGTGAACAGCCGTGCCTCGCCGCCGTCGACGCGCGCCAGCAGCCGGTAGCCGTCGAACTTGATTTCATACATCCATTCGCCTTCGGCGGGAACGGCGTCGACCAGGGTCGCGAGCTGCGGCGACAGCGTCGGCGGCAGCGGCGCCTTGCGCGCGCCCTTGCCGGCCCCACCGTTGCCGGCCGCACCGTTCTTCCTGCGCGCCGCGCCGCGCTCGCCCTTGCGCGCGAGCACACTGTGCGGCAGCGCTTCGGTGACGTCGTATTCCGCCTGCGCCCGCGCCGCGTCATCTTTTTCCTTGATCAGCAGCCATTGCTCCTTGCTGCCGCCGGGCAGGCGCGTGCGCACCAGTGTCCAGCCGCCGCGCAGCTTTTCACCGTCGAGACGGAACTTCAGCTTGCCCGCGCGGTAGCCGGCCAGCGCGTCGCCCTGCGGCTCCCACCAGCCGCTATCCCAGACATCCACATGGCCGGCGCCGTACTGGTGTTCCGGAATGTCGCCCTCGAAGTCGATGTAGTCCAGCGGATGGTCTTCCACGTGCACCGCCAGCCGCTTTTCCGCCGGATCGAGACTGGGTCCCTTCGGCACCGCCCAGCTTTTCAGCGTGCCGTCGAGCTCCAGCCGGAAGTCGTAATGCAGCTTGCGCGCGTGGTGTTTCTGCACCACGAAACGCAGGCGTTCCGACGGCTGCGCGACCTCGCCGCGCGGCTCCGGCGTGATGCCGAAGTTGCGCTTGGCGTGATAGGCGGAGAGCTTGCCGGACATCGCGCCGCCGGCTCAATGCACGGCCTTGGAGGCGCGCGCCGTGGCGCGCTTTTTCGGCGGCGCCGTCTTCTTCGGCGCGGCGCTCTTGCCCGGCACGCGCTGCTCCCGGCCCTGCAGGCTCCGCCGCAGCAATTCGGTCAGGTCGACCACGTTGCTGGTTTCTTCCGGCGGCTCGACCCTCACATCCGAGATGGTTTCCGCAAGCCCGGCGTCGAACTTCTTCTTGACCAGCGCCATGATGTCATCGCGGAAGCTGTCCTTGTATTCTTCCGGATGCCAGTCTTCGGTCATGCTGTCGATCAACTGCGTGGCCATCTGCAATTCCTTCGGCTTGATCGCAACGCCCTTGATGCCTTCTTCCGGCAGGTCGAGTTCCTCCGTGCCGCGCACTTCCTGCGCCCAGCGCAGCGTGTTGAGCACCAGCGCCTGCGGTGTGGCGATGAGCGCCGCGAGATGCTGCTTGTTGTGCAGCACCACCAGCGCCACGCCGATCCTCTTCGTCTTCAGCAGCGCTTCGCGCAGCAGGGCGTACACCTTTTCGCCGCCTTTCGTGGGCGCCAGGTAATAAGGTGTCTCGAAGAACAGGAAATTGACGTCTTCCGCGCCGGTGAAGCCGACGATGTCGATGGTGTGGGTGGACTTCACGTTGGCGGACTTGATTTCCTCGTCCGAAAGCACGACGTACTGGCCTTCGTACTTGACCGCCTTCACGATGTCGTCCTTGCCGACCTCTTCTCCGGTTTCCTTGACGACGCGTTTGTAGCCGACCGGCTTGAACGACTCGCGGTGCAGCCAGTCAAAATCTATGTCGTCCTGTTTCGAGGCGGGGTAGAGCCCCACGGGCGCGTGCAGCAGGCCGAAGCTGATCGCGCCTTTCCACATGACTCGGGACATACGGGCCTTTCTCCGGACACCGGTGTGATTGGGTGGAAATGTTATTGATTCGACATGGATGGGCGGCTGGAGTTCGGCCATCGCAGTTTCCATTTTTTGCGAAGGGAATTTCAATATTTATTCGCTTTTTATATTTTGACAGGGGCCGTACCATAGCGTCGTTGTCTCGCTTCCGGCACCTCGCCGGAACCGCACGCTTATTACAACTGGAGGAAGCATGAAAAAGTATTTGCTCACCCTGATGGTCGCACTCACTGCGCTGTCGGTGGTCCTGCCCGAGGCGGAAGCCAAGCGCATGGGCGGCGGCGGTTCGGTCGGCCGCCAGTCGCAGAACGTGACGCGCCAGGCGGCGCCGGCACAGCAGCAGGCCGCCCCCGCCGCTGCCCAGCAGGCGGCGCCTTCGCAAGCCGCGGCGCAGCAGGCCAAGGCATCGAGCCCGTGGAAGGGCATCCTCGGCGGCGCGCTGCTCGGCCTCGGCCTGGGCGCACTGCTGTCGCACCTTGGCATCGGCGGCGCGCTTGCCGGCATGATCGGCAACCTGCTGATGATCGCGCTCCTGGTGGCAGCCGGCTACTTCATCTACCGCATGGTGACCCGCAAGCAGCACGCCAATGCGCAGGCGAAAAGCGGGCTGAACCCGGCCTATGCCGGCAACGCTTCTCCGGGCTTCGCGGTTCCGGAAATCGGCTCGCGGGTCGAACCCGGCGCAACGGCATCGACTGCCGCACCCGGTAACGCGACCGACGCCACCTGGACCATCCCGGCAGACTTCGACAGCGCGGCATTCCTGCGTCATGCAAAGACCTACTTCATCCGTCTGCAGGCAGCCTGGGACAAGGCCGATGTGAACGACCTGCGTGAGTTCACGACGCCGGAAATGTATGCGGAACTCAAGCAGCAGCTGCTCGAGCGCGGCCCCTCGCCGAACCATACCGATGTGGTATCGCTGGAAGCGGAATTGCTGGGCGTCGAGTCGGTAGGCACCGAACATGTCGCCAGCGTGAAATTCCACGGCGTGATCCGCGAATCCGAGAACGCCGCGGCAGAGCCGTTCACCGAGGTGTGGAACCTGTCCAAGCCGGCTACCGGCAACGGTGGTTGGGTGCTCGGCGGTATCCAGCAGCTGTCGTAACGCACGCAGTAACAGTGTCACCGCGCCTTCCCCTGGGCGCGTCTCCTCTTGCAGGGCCGGGCAACCGGCCCTTTTTTTCATCCCGCGTCGTCGCGCAGTAGCATCTGCTCGAATTCCTGCGGCGGCGCCGGCGCCGCATACAGGAAACCCTGCCCGAAATCGCAGCCGGCATCGCGCAACAACTGGCTCTGCTCGGCGGTCTCGATGCCTTCCGCGATCACCTGCAATCCAAGCCGGTGTGCCATCACGATCATTGATTCCGCGATCGCGCGGGCGCTCTCGCTGGCCGTGATGTCGCGTACCACCGTATTGTCGATTTTCAGGTAATCGATCCCGTATTTCTTCAGGTAAGCCAGCGACGAATAGCCGGTGCCGAAGTCGTCGATGGTGAGCTGCATTCCGGCCGCGCGGTACTCGAGCAGCCGGTCTGCCACCGCGGCGGTCATTTTGTTGAGCAGCATTTCCGGGATTTCGACTGAAATGCTATTGGCCGGCAAGCCCATGCCTTTCAAGGTGGCACTCCAGTCATCGCTGCGCGCATGCGCCATGAACTGTACCGGCGACTTGTTGACGCCGATCTGGAATGGCGCGCCGGCGTGCGGGCTCCAGCGGCGCGAAAACGCCGCCGCCTGGCGAAACACCCAGTCGCCGATCTCGTTGATCATGCCCGACTCTTCCGCCAGCGGGATGAATTGCGCGGGGTCGACTGCTCCCAGTCCGGGATGCATCCAGCGCAGCAGGGCTTCCGCTTTCGCGATGCGCCCGCTGCGCATATCGATGACCGGCTGGAAGTACACGCGCAGCTGTCCGCCATGGAGCGCGTCGCGCAGGTCGCTGCCCAGACGCAGGCGGCTACGCGCCTGTTCCTGCATCGACCTCGTGAAAAAACTGAACTGGTTGCGCCCGCTCGTCTTGGCCGCGTACATCGCCTGGTCGGCGTTGCGGATCAGTTCCTCCGGCGCCGTGCCGTCGGTGGGATAGAGGGTGATGCCGATGCTGCCTGAAATATAGGCAACCTCATTGTCGAGGTGGAACGGTTCAGCCAGCGCGCGCAGGATGTTCTGCGCGATGTACTCCACATGCGCGACACCGTCCAGTTCCGTCAGGATTACCGTGAATTCGTCGCCGCCGAGTCGCGCAACGGTATCCGATTCGCGAACGCAGTCGCCCAGGCGCTGCGCCGCCTGGATCAGCAACTGGTCGCCGGCATCGTGCCCGAGCGTATCGTTGATGTCCTTGAAGCGGTCGAGGTCGACGAACAGTAGCGCGGCACGCACGCCGCTGCGGTGCGCCTTGCGCACTTCCTGCTCGAGCCGGTCGCGGAACAGACGCCTGTTGGGCAGGCCGGTAAGGATGTCGAAGTTGGCATGGCGCCAGATGCGCTCGTCCGATTCTTTCTTGGCCGAGATGTCAGTCATGGTGCCGGTCATGCGCAACGGCTTTCCCGACGCGTCGCGCGCGACCACGACCGCGCGCGCCAGCAGCCACTTCCAGCTGCCGTCGCGGCAGCGTAGCCGGTGCTCGCTGATGAAAGTGGGCACCTTGCCTGCGAGACAGTCCTGCAACATTGCAGAGGCGGACTGCGCATCGTCCGGGTGCAGGCGGTTGCGCCATTCGTCCACGCTGTCGCCGATCTCGTGCTCGACGTAGCCGATCAGTTGTTTCCAGCGCGCCGAGTACACGACCTTTCCGCTCTGCATGTCCCAGTCCCAGACGCCGTCGCCCGTGCCTTCGATCGCCAGTTTCCAGCGCTCGTTGCTGATACGCAGCTCGTCCTCGGCGCGCTTTTGCGCGGTGATATCGTGGCCTTGCACGAACAGGCTGCTAACCCTGCCGTCGACGCCGGTAATCGGTTGCACCGTCAAGTCAATGTACAGCTCCGACTTCATGCCATCCTGCTCGCGCTGCACCATGGTTTTCAGGCCGTGCCCGACATAGGGCTTGCCGCTGGAAAGTACGCGGTCCATGATCCCGACGAAGCCCTGGCCCTCCAGTTCCGGCAGGATATCGCGGAAGGGCTTGCCGATCAGGTCATCGCGCCCGACTAGCCGGCGGTAGGCAGCGTTGGCCAGTTCGAAGATGAATTGCGGGCCGCGCACCACCGCGACAAAACCGGGCGCCTGTTCGAACAGGCGACGCAGCTCGTCCAGTTCCGCGTCCAGCATCCGGTTGGTCTCTTCCAGTTGCTGGGACCGGATGAACACGCTTGCTTCGGTACGCAGGACGCGCCCTTTCCCGGCATCCTCGAGGGCTCGCCTGAGCTTGACCAGTTCGGTGACGTCCACCGGGTTCGCGATGACGCACGCAACTTCGCCGCGGGCATTGAGGACGGGTGCATGCACGATGGTCCAGTAACGCTCCGCCGTGCCGCCGGTGCCCGCGCGCGGATCGCGCATCGCATAGCGCAACAGCGGAATGGTATGAGGCAAGCGGCTGACCAGCGCCCGCTCGAAGGACGCGCGGATCAATTCCGCGGCGGCCGCGTCATCCGGGGCGGGCGGGAAGACGTCGAAGGGGTTGCGGCGAAGAAGTTCGTCGCGTGTCCCTCCGGTAACGTGCAAAAAAGCGTCGTTGACACCGAGGACGGTGAAGTCCGGGGCAAGGATCAGGTAATGATTGGGCGAGGCGTTGACGACGGCGGCAAAGTCCGGCGTTTCATGCATGGGACGTGCTCCTGGCGGCGGCTTGGGTCACGGACAACGGCATACCCGGGATGGCGCTTTCCAACAGGACCATCACCCTCGATATTGTTACTTAAAGTTACCGTTACTTGGTTACTTAAAATAAGAGAGGCGTTTCGGGGGACGGTTCCCGCCCAGCGGCTATTGAATGACGGCCTTTGATCCCAAGATATAAAGCCGGATCCCGCCCGAAAGCGCTCCCCGCATTCGGGCGCCGATTCGATCGGATTTCCCCTTCCGGTCGCGCTACCCCACCATGAGACCACGTACTTCAACCCTGATCATTCTTGGCTTGCTGGCATTGTTGCACGCCTACATAGGCTGGCGCGTCCTGCCCGAGCTGCCGGTCGCGCCCGTCGTGCGCGTGCTCGGCGCGCTCTGGCTGCTGGCCTCCTTCATCCTGGTGCCGGCCGGCCTGCTGTCGCACGCGATACGCCGGCAACCCCTGGCCGACCGCGTCGCCTGGGCCGGCCTGCTTGCGCTCGGCATGTTTTCCTCGCTGTTCGTGCTGACCTTCCTGCGCGACATGCTGCTCGCCATCGCTGCGCTGATCGGTGCCTACACCCCGGCGCTGGTCACCTGGAGCGCGGTTGCCGTGCCGTCGCTCGCGGGACTCGCCACTCTGGTGGGGCTGCTCAACGCCCGCCGGGTAGCGGCGGTGACCGATGTCGAGGTGCCGATCGCCGGCCTGCCGGACGCACTGCACGGGTTCACGATCGCACAGATCAGCGACATCCACGTCGGACCGACCATCAAGCGCGGCTACCTTGATGCGATCGTCGATGCCGTCAACCGTCTCGACGCTGACGTCGTCGCCGTCACCGGCGACCTGGTGGACGGCAGCGTGCGCCGGCTGGCGCCGCATACCGCGCCGCTTGCCCGCCTGCGTGCGCGGCACGGCGCCTATTTCGTCACCGGCAACCACGACTACTACTCGAATGCGCGCGAGTGGATCCCCGAGGTGCGCCGGCTCGGCCTCACCGTGCTGCTCAACGAGCACGTGGTGCTCCATCATGCGGGAGCAGCACTGCTGCTGGCCGGCGTCACCGACTACAGTGCGCACCATTTCGACGAAAGCCATCGCAGCGATCCGCACCGCGCGATTGCAGGCGCGCCGCCTGACGTGGGGGTGAAGATCCTCCTTGCGCACCAGCCGCGCACCGCGCGCGCCGCCGCCGATGCCGGATTCGACCTGCAACTGTCCGGACATACCCATGGCGGCCAGTTCTTCCCGTGGAATTACTTCGTGCCCATGCAGCAGCCTTATGTGGCCGGGCTCAACCGGCTGGGCAAGCTATGGGTCTACACCAGCCGCGGCACCGGCTACTGGGGGCCGCCGAAACGCTTCGGCGCGCCGTCCGAAATCACGCGCGTCCGCCTGGTGCGCGCCCCCTTCCCTGGTTCATAACACCCTCGAGCTACAACTGGAAACAAAACTGTCCATCCGGTATCGAACCGCGCCCGGAGCACGGGGTCGAATACGGCAAGGCGAGCGGCGGAGCATCAGCGCGCCGCAAAAAAGCAGGAGGCTGAAGTGGGCATTCTCGACACCCTGTTGGGAAGGCGCGAGTCTGGAGTCAAGTACCGCACCATCGACGGCGGTCATCCGGCCCCGTTCCCCGACATGACAGACGAGCAGTTGTACAACTACGAGGTGACGTTCGACGTGCCGCATCGCACTTTCGATGAGCCGCCGCCGGCGGCGCGCACCGCGACCGAGGCCCGGACCGCCGCCAGGCGCGCGGCGCCGACGTGGGATGAGCCGCCGACGCTGCGGCAGCCCGACACGGTGACGCAGGAGCGGCCGCACCGTACCGAAGCACCGCCGCCCGCGACGCCGGTGCGCGTCGCGTCGCAGAAGGACTTGCCGCCGCTCGACCTGAGCAAGCCGGTGCGGCTGATTACGACCAAGCAGCCAGTGGAAATCATCACCACCCGCGCGCGCCATCCGGTCTACAAGGTGCACGGCTACATCGGCGACGATGATGTGGTGACGGTATTTACCCTGGACGGCCAGCTGTCCGAAAACGGCCCGCGCTTCCTCGAAAACGTGCCGCAACGGCAGCAGCTGTACCTGAACATTTATCACAATCCGGATACGCTGGCGATCGACAAATTCCTGCTGACGCAGCATGAGACGAAGGCAGAGGCTGACAGTGCGGCGGAGCCGGGCAGGATTGCGTGCGTGCCGGTCCAGTTCGACCTGTAGCCGGTGCGCGCGTGCTCAGTGGCCGAGTGTCGACTGGCTGAACAGGTTTTTCAATTCCCGCGGCTGCGACCGCCAGTACTGCGGAGGCGCATCGACCTGCGCGCCCAGCTTCGCGGCGGCATGCCATGGCCAGCGCGGGTTGTACAGCATGCCGCGCGCCAGCGCGACCATGTCGGCCTTGCCGGACGCCACGATGTCTTCCGCCTGCTCCGCCTCCGTGATCAATCCCACTGCGATGGTCGGCATCCCCGCCGCCTGCCGGATCCGCTCGGCGAACGGCACCTGGTAGCCGGGGCCGAGCGGAATCTGCTGCAGCGGCGACAGGCCGCCGCTCGAGACATCGATAAAGGCGCAACCGCGCGCGCGCAATTCCCGCGCAAAAGCGGCAGTCTGTTCGACATCCCAGCCGCCCTCGACCCAGTCAGTCGCGGACACGCGGACGCCCACCGGCTTGGCCGGATCGAAAGCGGCGCGCACCGCGTCGAAGACTTCCAGCGGAAAGCGCATGCGGTTTTCGAGCGAGCCGCCGTACGCGTCTTCGCGGTGATTGGACAACGGCGACAGGAATTCATGCAGCAGATAGCCGTGCGCGGCGTGCACTTCGATCGCGTCAAGGCCGAGGCTGTCCGCGCGCCGCGCTGCCGCCGCGAATGCAGCGCGGATGCGCCGCAGCCCGGCATCGTCGAGCGCAACCGGCGCTTCGTCCTGCGGGTCGAAGGGCAGCGCCGACGGGGCGAAGGTGCGCCAGCCGCCGGCAGTGGAGGCGATCGCCTTGCCGCCTTCCCACGGTACGCGGGTGGACGCCTTGCGCCCGGCGTGCGCGAGCTGGATCGCGAGCGGCATCGCCGAATGCCGGCGGATCGCCTGCACCACTTCCCCGAGCGCGCGCTCGTTGCTGTCCGACCACAGGCCGAGGTCACCGGGGGAAATGCGCCCTTCCGGCTCGACCGCGGTGGCCTCGATCATCAGCAGGCCGGCGCCGGACAGCGCAAGCTGGCCAAGGTGCATCATGTGCCAGGCAGTGGCCGACCCCTGGTCGGCGGAGTACTGGCACATCGGCGCAATCGCGATCCGGTTTTTCAGGGTGAGGTTGCCAAGGGTAAGCGGAGAAAAGAGTGAGCTCATATTGTTTTCGTTTCGTAATAGCTTGAATTTTGTTGCACGCGCCGCAATATCGCTGCAGTACAAGCGGCGCGAGTTGGCGTAAGCTTGCGCATCGCGCAAAACAAGACCACACCATGTCAGAACAGAACAGGGTTCATTTAACCACTATTGCTTCCTGGCTGCTTGCCGCCGTCGCTCTCTTCATCGTGTTGCACAAGGGTTTGCTCGCCGCGCTGTTTTCCGGCCTGCTGGTGTATTCCCTGGTGCATGTGCTCGCCCCGGTGCTGGGCAGGAATATCAGCGACCAGCGCGCGCGCATGATCGCGGTGGCGATCCTCGGCATTGTGATCGTGCTCCTGCTCTCGCTGTCGGTATGGGGCGCGGTCGCCTTCTTCCAAAGCGATGCCGGCAACATCGGCACGCTGTTCAAGAAACTCGCCGACATCCTCGAGGCCTCGCGCAGCCAGATGCCGGAATGGCTGAGAAGCCGCGTGCCGGACAGCGCCGAAGGATTGCGCGACCTGGTGACCGCCTGGCTGCGCGAACACGCGGCGCAGGCGCAGACGGTGGGGGAGATGGCGGGGCGCGTGATCGCGCACCTGCTGATCGGGATGGTGATCGGCGCGATGGCGGCGCTCTACGACACCACCGTGCGCCACGACTACAAGCCGCTGGCGGCGGCGCTGCACGCGCGCGTGGTGACCCTGCACCAGGCCTTCCGCAGCATCGTGTTCGCGCAGGTGCGCATCGCCGCGCTCAATGCGGTATTCACCGCGATCTACCTGGTGGTCGTGCTGCCGCTGGCCGGCATCCACCTGCCATTGACCAAGAGCATGATCGCGATCACCTTCCTCGCCGGCCTGCTGCCGGTGATCGGCAACCTGATCTCGAACACCGTCATCGTCATCGTCAGCCTGTCGCATTCGCTCGGCATCGCGGCCATCTCGCTAGCCTTCCTGGTGCTGATCCACAAGCTTGAATACTTCCTCAACGCCAAGATCATCGGCTCGCACATCAATGCGCGCGCGTGGGAATTGCTCGCCGCGATGCTGACGATGGAAGCGATCTTCGGCCTGCCCGGCGTGGTGGCCGCGCCGGTGTTCTACGCTTACGTGAAGAAGGAGCTGGAGGACCAGGGGCTGGTCTGACGGCGGTTACGCATCGCCGACGGTGACCACTACCATCCCGGTGCCGCCGCAATGCGTGCAGGGCGTGCGTTCCGCGCTCTGCCCGCTGCCGTGACAGACCGGGCAGGAAATCTCTCCGGTCTGCTCGCTGCCGGGCGGCGCTTCATCGCCCGGGTTGCGCATTGGTGGTGTGCTGGTCATGGTGTCCTCGCTGTTCAGTCGGAAGCCTGCCTGTCGATTGCCTGCCGGATCGCGTCGGCGTCCGGGTCGCCCTTGGCGATTGCTTCATAATAGGATGCCATCTGTTTGCGCGTGACCTGCGGCGGCAACGGCGGCACGTTGGCATCGACCACCAGCTCGACCACGCACGGCCGGTCGGACTGCAGCGCCTGGTCCCACGCCGCGTCGACGTCGGTGCCGCGTTCCATGCGCAGCCCGTGCAATCCCAGCATGCGCGCGAAGTCGGCGTAGGCGAAATCCGGCAAGTCCTGCGACGCGGAAAATTTTGGATCGCCCTGCTGGCCGCGCTGTTCCCAGGTGACGAAGTTCAGGTCGCGGTTGTTCAGCACCACCACCGTCAGCCGCGGGTCGCCCCAGTCGCGCCAGGACTTCGCGATCGTGATCAGGGCATTCATGCCGTTCATCTGCATCGCGCCGTCGCCGGCGAGGGCGATCACATGCCGTCCGGGGTGGGCGAACTTGGCGGCGATCGCATACGGCACCGCGCATCCCATCGTCGCCAGCCCGCCCGACAGCGAGGCCATCATCCCGCGCCGCAGCTGCAGATGCAGCGCATACCACGCGGTCGCGGAGCCGGAGTCGCAAGCCAGGATGCAATCGTCGGGCAGCCGGGGCGAGAGCGCGTGGAACGCGCGCTGCGGATTGAGCTGCGCCGTCTCGTCGCGCGCGCGTTCTTCCAGCAACTGCTGCCAGCGCTGCATCTGTTGGTCGATCTGCATGCGCCAGTTGCGGTCGCTCTTGCGGTCGAGCAGCGGCAGCAGCGCGCGCAGCGTCTGCCGCGCATCGCCGACCAGATTGCATTCGACCGGATAGCGCAGGCCGAGCATACGGCCGTCGATGTCGATCTGCACCGCGCGCGCCCGGCCCTCCTCCGGCAGGAATTCCGAATACGGAAAGCTGGAGCCGACGATGAGCAGCGTGTCGCAGCCGTTCATCATGTCGAAGCTCGGTTTCGTGCCGATCATGCCGATCGCGCCGGTGACGAATGGCAGGTCGTCCGGCACCGCGGCCTTGCCGAGCAGGGCCTTGGCAATCCCGGCGCCGAGGACATCGGCGACTTCGATCAATTCGTCGGTCGCATGCAGCGCGCCGGCGCCGGCCAGGATCGCGACTTTCTTGCCGCCATTCAGGATTGCCGCCGCCAACCGCAAGCCTTCCTCGTCCGGCACGCCGGCGCGCATGGTTTCCCCGATGCCGGAATGCACGCTGCCGTGCTCGCGCGGCGGGACGGTAACCGCGTCGAGTTCCTGCACGTCGTTCGGCAGGATCAGGCAGGTGACAGTGCGCTGCTCGCGCGCGATGCGCAGCGCCCGGTCGACCAGATGCCGCACCTGCTCCGGCGTGGTGGCCATCTGCACATACTCGTGCGCGACATCCTTGAACAGCGACAGCAGGTCGATTTCCTGCTGGTAATCGCCACCGAGCGCCATGCGCTGCTGCTGGCCGACGATCGCGACCACCGGCTGATGGTCGAGCTTCGCGTCGTACAGGCCGTTAAGCAGGTGAATCGCGCCTGGGCCCGAGGTGGCCAGGCAGACGCCGACCTCGCCGGTAAATTTTGCATGGGCGCAGGCCATGAAGGCGGCAAGTTCTTCATGCCGCGTCTGCACGAAGTCGATCGCGTCCTGCCGTCCGAGCGCACCCATGATGCCGTTGATGCCGTCGCCCGGATAGCCGTACAGGCGGGTAACACCCCATGCGTGCAGGCGCTGCAGCAGGAAATCGCCAACGGTGCTTGCCATGATCCATTCCCTTTCCGCCGAAAGGGAGCAGCGCACGCAAGACGCGCGCCTGCGCGGGATCAGCCCAGCGAGGAAATCGCGGTGCGCGCGGCGGCCAGATCCCACGCGGCCTGGCCGACCGTCTTGAGCACCGGCAGCGGCCGGTCGGCCGGCCTGCCGTCGGCCAGCACGGCGGCGAGGCTGCGCACCCTGCTCCATTCGATGCCTGCCTGCAGCAGGTCGCCCGCTTCATGTTTTGCGCCGGCAAGGTCGTCGACCACGATGTCCCGCTCGCGCAGCAGCTCAGGCGGCAGTTCCGCCATCTCGGGTTTGAAGGCGCCGACGCCGGCGGCGAGCGTGCCGGCAGGCAGCCTGGCCGGCACGACCGGCACTGTGGATGTGGTGAGCGCAATCACGAGGTCGGTATCGGGCATCTCGGTGCGCGCTTCCTGCGCGCCTTGCGCCGTTGCCGTCACCTGCGGGTGGTGGCGCATCAACGCATTGCAGAATGCCTGCGCATGGGCCGGATCGCGGCTGGCGATGCGAAAGCGCGACACGCCGAAGTAGGCGATCAGCGCATCGGCGTGCGCGACCGCCTGCACCCCGGTGCCGATCAGGAGCGCCGAAGCGGGCGCCCCTGGCAGCAGGGTCTGGATGCCGAGCAGCGTGACTGCCGCGGTGCGCCGCGCGGTCACGGTCGGGCCGTCCAGCAGCGCAAGGCGGCGGCCGGTCGAAGTTTCAAACACCAGCACCTCGCCCTGGATCGCCGGCAGCCCGTGCTGCGGATTCCCCCCGTGCACGGTGATCAGCTTGGTGACGCCGAGGTCGGCGCCGAGTGCCGGCATGCACAGCAGCACCCCACCGCTGCCGGCCTTCACGACCATTCTTTCCGGCGCATCGATCGCGCCGGAGGCAAGCTCGCGCGCGGCCTGGGCAATGGCGGGAACAAGTTTGTCGTAAGGCAGTGCGCGCGCGGTATCTTCGGGAGTCAGGATCTGCATGATGGCGTAGTGATGGCAGGACGGGAGACGCTACTATAGCGCTCCCCCCTTATTCCAGCTGGACCGTGCGGTAGCGGTTCACCTGCTCGCTCGAAACCATCGGGGCGCGGTTGCCCCAGCTGTTGCGAATGAAGGACACCACCGCTGCCGCTTCCTGATCGGAAAGGATGTTGCCGAAGGGCGGCATGCCGAACGGACGCGGATTGCCCTGTGTACTCGGCGGATAGCCGCCATGCAGAACCGCGCGGATCGGGTTCACCGGCGCTGCAAGCATGATCGCGCGGTTGCCCGCCAGCGCCGGGAAATGCGGCGGTGCGCCGGCGCCGGACGGCTTGTGGCAGTCGACGCAATGTTTTTCATACAGCGCCGCGCCCTGCTTCAGTATTCTCTCGTTTTCCGGCGTCATCGGCGGCGCCGCCTGTTCCGCGTCGCGCGCACTCTGCGGCAGCGACTTCAGATAGATCGCCATTGCGCGCAGGTCGCCGTGATCCAGGTGCTGCAGGCTTTCCCGCACCACTTCGGCCATCGGGCCGGATACCGCGCCGCGCGCGGACACGCCGGTCTTCATCAGGTCGACGATGTCGCGCACCTCCCACCTGCCGAGCCCGGCTTCGCTTTCGCCGGTGAGCGAAGCCGCGTACCAGTTGCGCATCGGGATCATCGCGCCGCCAAGATCGGCGCGGTCCTGCGTCGCGCCGAACAGGTTGCGCGGCGTGTGGCAGGCGCTGCAGTGGCCGAGGCCCTGCACCAGGTAGGCGCCGCGGTTCCATTCGCCGTTCTGGTTCGGCTGTTCCCTGTAGACGCCGGGCCGGAAGTACAGCGCGCGCCATACCGCCAGCAGCGCGCGCTGGTTATAGGGGAAGCGTAGTTCCGGCGCCTTGTTCTCCTGGCGCACCGCGGGCAGCGACATGAAGTAGGCGTGCATCGCGTCGGCGTCGGCGCGCGTGACGCGGGTGTAGTTCGGATAAGGGAAGGCGGGGTACAGCAGCCGGCCATCCTTCGATTTTCCATTGTGCAGCGCGCGCCAGAAGTCATCGGCGCTCCAGTTGCCGATGCCGGTTTCCTTGTCCGGGGTGATGTTGGGCGCATGGATGGTGCCGAACGGCGTCGGTATTGCGCGCCCGCCTGCGTACGGAACGCCGCCGCGCGCGGTATGGCAGGCGACGCAGTCGCCGGCGTGCGCGAGATAGGCGCCGCGTCTGACCTGCTCCGCACCGCTTGCCGTCGGCGGCGCCGCGGGCACGTGCTCCTCGCGTGTGCCAAGGTAATAGACCAGCCCGGCGGCGGCGCCGAGGAGGATCAGCAAGGCGGCGAGGAGGCGCTTCATCATCGTCTCACTGTGGAACGCTGCCGCAGGCGATCGGCAGTCTGCCGGGCAGCGACGGCGCCGGCCGCGCGCCGGGCGGGACGGGTTGCGCGGCCAGCCAGGACGACACCGCATTGATGTCTTCCAGCGACAGCTGGCGCGTGATTTCGGCCATGCAATCCGGCGCCGCCGCATGGCGTGCGCCCTCCCGCCATGCGCCGAACTGGCCGAGCAGGTAGTCGCGCGGCAGGCCGAGCAGCCCCGGCATGGCCGGCACGACGCCGGTAAGCGCCTTGCCGTGGCAGGCCATGCAGGCGGGAATGTCGCGCGCCGGATCGCCCTGGCTCGCAAGCAGGCGGCCGCGCTCGAGCACGGCAGCCGACGCCTGCACCGGCTGCGGCGGCGGATAGGGCGGATGCTGCGCGGCGAAGTGCTCCGCGAATTCCTTCAGGTAGTCGTCCGACAGGTGCTGCACCAGGTAGGTCATCAACGGGTACTGCTGGCGCCGCCCGTCGCGGAAATTGCGCAGCTGGTTGTACAGGTAGCCGGCCGGCTTGCCGGCAATGCGTGGATAGTAGCCGTCGGCCGTTGCCCGTCCTTCTTTGCCGTGGCAGGTGACGCACGGCTCGGCGCGCCTGGCAATGCCTTCGTCCGCCGCAAGCGCGCTTCCCGCCAGCAGGGTGAAGGCGGTCAGCAGCAGTCGCGGGAATAAGGCGGCCATGTCTTTCTTCGTATTCTTCGTAATGCGGGTTGGAACCGCGGCGAGCGGCACGGTTCCGGTATTTACCTCATGCGTCGCGGCAGCACGTCGCGCAGCAGCGCATCGGCATCGCGCAGCATCTTTTGCGTCGTTTCCCAGCCGACGCAGCCGTCGGTCACCGAGCAGCCGTAGATCAGCTTGGACAGGTCTTCCGGGATCGCCTGCTTGCCGGCGACGATGTTCGATTCGATCATCACCCCGACCAGCGACTTGTTGCCGCAGCGGATCTGGTTCACCACATCGGCCATCACCAGCGGCTGCAGTTCCGGATTCTTGAAGCTGTTCGCATGCGAGCAGTCGACCACCACGTTGGGCGCCAGCTTTGCCTTGAGCAGCGCCTGTTCCGCCATCGCCACCGATACCGTGTCGTAATTCGGGCGGCCGTCGCCGCCGCGCAGCACCACATGGCCGTAGCGGTTGCCGCTGGTGCGCACGATGGAGACCTTGCCCTGACCGTTGATGCCGAGGAAGGAATGCGGATGCGAGGCCGACAGGATGGCATTGATCGCGATGCCGATGTCGCCGTCGGTGCCATTCTTGAAGCCGACCGGCGTCGACAGGCCGGACGACATTTCGCGGTGGGTCTGCGATTCCGTGGTGCGCGCGCCGATCGCGGTCCAGGAGATCAGGTCGCCGAGGTACTGCGGCGAAATCGGATCGAGCGCTTCGGTTGCGGTCGGCAGGCCGAGTTCGCAGATGTCGAGCAGGAATTTGCGGGCATTGGCCATGCCGCGCTCGATGTGGAAGGAGTCGTCCATGTCCGGGTCGTTGATGTAGCCCTTCCAGCCGGTGGTGGTGCGCGGCTTTTCGAAGTACACCCGCATCACCAGCAACAGCGTGTCCTTCACCTCCTCCTGCAGCTGCTTCAGGCGGCGTGCATAGTCCAGGCCCGCCGCCGGGTCATGGATTGAGCAGGGGCCGACCACCACGAACAGGCGCGGATCCTTGCGGTCGAGGATGTTGCGCAGCGCTTCGCGTCCCTGCATCACGCTGGAGCCCGCCTTGTCGGTCAGCGGCAGCTGCGCATGCAGCGCCTCCGGCGTGGGCATGGTTTCGAAAGAAGAAACGTTGACGTTTTCGATATTGAAGGTGGTCATGAGAACTTGCCGGCTCCGCTGGGCGGTGCGCCGCCGTGTGAAAAAAGTGCAATGAAAAACGCTAGTTTATCCTGCGCCGGCCGGTCCGGCACCGTTACCCGTCTGCAAGCAATGCCGGAAGGCGTTATCCTTGCTCCATGTCCTCCCATGTATTCACCTACGGTTCGCTGATGTTCCCGGAAATCTGGACGCGCGTGGTGCGCGGCCACTACCGCGCCATGCCTGCCCGGCTGGACGGCCATGCGCGCTTCGAGATCGTCGGGGAGACCTATCCCGGCATGGTCGAGCGCCGCGGGTCGGTGGTGGAAGGCGTGCTCTACCTCGACGTCGCGCCGGCCGATATTGACGCCCTGGACGCCTTCGAGGGGGCGGAATACCGGCGCGCTGCGGTGCAGGTGCGGCTGGAATCCGGCGAAACGGTGGAAGCCGGCTCTTACCTCTACCTGCTGCCGCAGAAGTTGTCGGAGTCGCCATGGCGGCCGGAAGCGTTCCAGATGGCGCGTTTCATCGGTTCCTATTGCCGGCAGAAATTGGGCTAAAGGCGGCCTGCCGGTATAATTCACCCCATTTCCGAAATCACTGAAACGGCCTTGCCGCCGTCGTCTTTTATCCCATGCTCGCTTCGCAAAAACAACAGATCGTCGACCTGTTCCAGGCCGCGCTCGCACCGATCGTCGCCGGAACCGAACTCAAGCCCAATGTCGTGCTGGAGCGTCCGCGCGACCCCGCGCACGGCGACATCGCCTGCAACATCGCGATGCAGCTGGCCAAGCCGCTGAAAAAGAATCCGCGCGAAGTCGCGCAGGCCATCGTCGATCACCTGCTCGCCAACAAGGGCGCGCTGATCGAGAGCGCCGAGATCGCCGGCCCCGGCTTCATCAACCTGCGGGTGGCGGCCGCCGCCAAGCAGGCGGTGGTGCATGCGATCCAGAAGGAAGGCGCCGCCTACGGCAAGGGCGGCAGCGGCGCCGGCAAGAAGGTGATGGTGGAATTCGTGTCGGCCAATCCGACCGGCCCGCTGCATGTCGGCCACGGCCGCCAGGGCGCATTGGGCGACGCGCTGTCCTCGCTGCTTGAGGCGCAGGGCTACGATGTCACCCGCGAGTTCTACTACAACGACGCCGGGGTCCAGATCGGCAATCTCGCGCTGTCGGTGCAGGCGCGCGCGCGCGGCTTCAAGCCGGGCGACGCGCAATGGCCGGAAGCCGCGTACAACGGCGACTACATCGCCGACATCGCGGCCGACTTCCTCGCGAAGAAGACAGTGTCGGCCAGCAACGGCTCGCCGGTCACCGCCAGCGGCGATGCCGACGATATCGAGTCGATCCGCCGCTTCGCAGTCACCTACCTGCGCCACGAGCAGGACCTCGACCTGCAGGCGTTCGGCGTGAAGTTCGACAACTACTACCTCGAGTCCTCGCTCTACACGGATGGCAAGGTGGAAGCCGCGGTGCAGGCGCTGGTCGCAGCCGGCAAGACCTACGAACAGGACGGCGCGCTCTGGCTGCGCACCACCGAATACGGCGACGACAAGGACCGCGTGATGAAGAAGTCCGACGGCACGTATACCTACTTCGTGCCGGACGTCGCCTACCACATCACGAAATGGCAGCGCGGTTACCAGAAGGTGATCAACGTGCAGGGCAGCGACCATCACGGCACCATCGCGCGCGTGCGCGCCGGCCTGCAGGCGGTCGGCCTCGGGATCCCCGAGGGCTATCCCGATTACGTGCTGCACAAGATGGTCACGGTGATGAAAAACGGCGAGGAAGTGAAGATTTCCAAGCGCGCCGGTTCCTACGTGACGGTGCGCGACCTGATCGAATGGTCGGCCGGCGATGCAAAAGAGGAAAACGGCGAGCGCGGCCTCGATCGTGATTTGACCCGTGGCCGCGACGCGGTGCGCTTCTTCCTCATCTCGCGCAAGGCCGATACCGAATTCACCTTCGATGTCGACCTGGCATTGTCGCAATCCGACGAGAACCCGGTGTACTACGTGCAGTACGCGCATGCGCGCATCTGCTCGGTGATGGCGCAGTGGGGCGGTGACGAAACGACACTGGTGGGCGTCGACCTGTCGCCGCTGGCTTCGCCGCGCGAAGCGGCGCTGTTGCAGAAGCTTGCCGAGTATCCGGAAATGTTACAAAAAGCCCTCGACGAACTCGGCCCGCATCAGGTAGCGTTCTACCTGCGCGATCTGGCGGGCGAGCTGCACAGCTACTACAACGCCGAGCGCGTGCTGGTGGACGACGCAGCCACCCGGATGGCGCGCCTGGCATTGATGCACGCGACACGCCAGGTTCTGCGCAACGGCCTGGCGTTGATCGGGGTATCGGCGCCGGCGAGGATGTAACAGCATGTAATCGAGGAAGTATGCATAAACATAACAGGCAACAGGGCGGAACCGTTTTAGGCATCATCATCGGACTGGTGATCGGCCTGGGCATCGCGCTTGCGGTGGCGATGGCAATCACCAAGACGCCGATGCCGTTTATGGACAAGTCGGGCCGGGTGAAGGCGGCGGAGCCGACTGCCGGCCAGAGCGCCGATCCGAACAAGCCCTTGTACGGGAACCGGAGCGCGGCCAAGGAATTGGCGAAGGACTTCGTGAAGGAGCCGGCGCCGCCGGAAAACACCGCCGCGCCGCAGGCCGACAAGAAGCCGGAAGTGGTGAAGGTCGATCCGAAGGGCGACGCCAGGGCGGAAGCGAAGCAGGAAAGCAAGGCGCCGGTGGTCGAGCAGTCGACGGTGGCCGTGAAGAAGCCGGATGCCGCCGACGCCAAGGCCGACAGCCAGGACGACAAGTGGAGCTACTTCCTGCAGGCTGGCGCGTTCCGCGAACAGTCCGACGCCGAAAGCATGCGCGCCAAGCTGGCGCTGATGGGCGTGGAAGCCAAGGTCTCCGAGCGGCAGGCCGACACCGGCACGCTGTACCGCGTGCGCGTCGGCCCCTTCGGCCAGATGGAAGCGATGAACAAGGTGCGCGGCAAGCTGTCTGACAACGGCGTGGATGCGGCTGTCGTGCGCATGGCGAAGTAATCCCGGAAATTTTTTCTACAAGCAAAGGAAGCGTATGCGTTTTCTTCAACATCTCCTCGCGGCACTGAGCCTTTCCCTGGTCGCCTTCGGCGCGGCCGCCTCGCCGGACAATCCGCAGAGCGGCGTCGACTACCGCACGCTGGACAAGCCGCAGCAGACCGACTCCGGCAAAAAGGTCGAGGTGACCGAATTCTTCTGGTACTCCTGCCCGCACTGCTTCGCTCTGGAGCACGACCTGGTGGCGTGGTTGAAGAAGCAGGGCGACCGCATCAACTTCAAGCGCGTGCCGGTGGCTTTCCGCGACTCCATGGTGCCGCAGCAAAAGCTGTTCTACACGCTGGAAGCGATGGGCAAGTTCGAGGAGCTGCACCAGAAGCTGTTCAACACCATTCACGTCGAGAAGAAGCGCGTCGATACCGATGCCGAGATCCTCGACTTCGTGGTCAAGAACGGCATCGACAAGCAGAAATTCCTCGACGTCTACAACTCCTTCGGGGTGCAGAGCAAGGCCAAGCGTGCCACGCAACTGATGCAGGCTTACCAGATCGATGGCGTGCCGATGCTCGCGGTCGACGGCAAGTACCTGACCTCGCCCAGCGTGGTCGGCGCCAGCATCGGCAGCAAGCCGGAACCGGTGCTGTTCCAGGCCACCTTCCAGGTGATGGACTGGCTGGTCAAGAAGAGCGCCCAAGGCAAGTAAGCCGGCAAGGTATTACACTGAAGCCCGCCATTTGCAGGAATGGCGGGCTTTTTGTTGTCCGCGGCGCTTGCCGGCCGTCCGCGGATTCCATGTCGACGAATGTAGAAGAAACAGAATGAAACGCATATTCATCACCGGCGCCTCCAGCGGGATCGGCGCCGCGCTCGCCCGGCGCTATGCGCAGCAGGGGGCGGCGCTCGGACTGCTGGCGCGCCGCCGCGAGACGCTGGAGCAACTCGTGCAGGCCCTGCCGCACGCCCAGCGCCATCGCATCTACCCGGTCGACGTGACCGATCATGCGGCAGTTGCGGCGGCTGCACAGGATTTCCTGCAGGCCCACGGCGGCGCGGATGTCGTGATCGCCAATGCCGGGGTCTCCGCCGGCACCCTGACCGAGCATGCGGAAGACCTCGCCGTGTTCGAGCGCATCATCGGCACCAACCTCACCGCGACGGTCGCCACCTTCGCTCCCTTCATCGCGGCGATGAAGCGGCAGGCGCAGGCCGGCAGCCGCGACTGCCGGCTGGTCGGCATCGCCAGCGTGGCCGGCATCCGCGGCCTGCCCGGTTCCGAGGCGTACAGCGCGTCGAAGGCGGCGGTGATCAGCTATTGCGAGTCGCTGCGGGTGGAATTGCGGTCGGCCGGCATCAGGGTCGTCACCATTGCGCCCGGCTACATCGACACGCCGATGACGCAGGCCAATCGCTATCCGATGCCTTTCCTGATGCCGGTCGATAGGTTCGCCGAGAAGGCGTGCGCCGCCATCGACGCCGGCACGGACTACCTTGTGATCCCGTGGCAGATGGGGATTGTCGCCAAGCTGCTGCGCGCGCTGCCGAACTGGCTGTACGACGCCGCTTTTTCCAGGGCGCCGCACAAGGCGCGCGCGGCGGGGAAGTGATGCTGGTCGATGCCGTCGGCCATGCGCATCAGCCGGTCGCGCCCGGCACCGCCCGCATCGTGTCGCTGGTGCCGTCCATTACAGAACTGCTGTGCGACCTCGGACTGGCCGCGTCGCTGGTCGGCCGCACCGGTTTCTGCATCCATCCGGCCGAGGTGGTGCGCGACATCGCGAAAGTCGGCGGCACCAAGGACGTGCGGGCGGACAAGGTGCGTGCGCTGGCGCCGACCCACCTGATCGTCAACATTGACGAGAACGAGAAGCCGACCGTGGACGCGCTGGCGCAATGGGTGCCCCATGTGGTCGTCACCCACCCGCTGGCGCCGCGCGACAACCTGGCGCTGTACCGTCTGCTGGGCGGCATCTTCGGCGCGGAGCAGCGTGCCGAGGCGCTGTGCGCGGAATTCGAACGCGAATATGCGCTGCTGCACGCCCTGCCGAAAGGGCGGCCGCGGACCATGTTGTACTGCATCTGGAAGGACCCGTGGATGACGGTGGGGTGCGATACCTATATCGCCCGCATGATGGAAGAAATCGGCTGGCAGGTATGGCAGCCGCCCGGGCAGGCGGCGCGCTACCCGGTGTTTGGCTGGTCGGACGAGCTTGCGCGCGCGGTCGACGGGGTGCTGCTGTCGACCGAGCCGTACCGCTTCACCGAAGCGCATGCCGACGCGCTCGAGCGGCAGGTCGGCAAACCGGTATGGCTGGTCGACGGAGAAATGATGTCCTGGTACGGAAGCCGGGCGATCGCCGGCTTGCGCTACCTTAGGGAACTGGCTATTTCTGGGTCGGGCGGCTGAGGCGCAGCAGCATGCGGATGAATTCGCGGGCGATCGCCTGATGGTGCGGGTCGAGCCTTTGCAGGTCGGCCACCAGCTTCACATCGGCCGATTCGAAACGCGCAGGGGCGCTGCCCCCTTCGCCGCCGCGTCCGTCGGCTCCGCCGAAGCGCAGCCACTCCGCGGGCACGCCAAGCCACTGCGCGAGCGTGCGCAGCTTTTCCTGGGTCGGAATCGCTTCGCCGACGAGCCACTTGCGTGCGGCATGCACGGTGATAGGACGGCCTTCAAACCGGATGTTGAATTCCCGTGCGAGTTGCGTCGGGCTGTCCGGCGAATATTCCGCATTTCGAAGCGCCATTTGCAGGCGCTCGCTAAAGCTTTCTCGTTCAATAGATGGGTTCATGACCGCGCACTATTCCATGACAGGGCTTGACAGTCAGTCAATAGATTGCAAGAACTGTTTGTGACCTAATGTGTTAAATCACTGTAACACATAATGACAAGCAGACATGCGTTTTTTACTCGTACAGACGACATGCTCTCTATGCCGGGAACGCGGCATAGCGTCAATAAGGTGAATACCGGTAGTTACCGGTCGGAGGGCGCGGAAGGGGGCGGAACGGCGGGTGACGGAGGGGGCGGCGGCGTGTCAGTGGCGGACGCAAAAGCGGATGATGCCGTCGCTGCCGGCATCGCGAACCAGCAAGCCGTCGAACCACAGCTTGTGCAGGTGCGCCAGCGCTTCGCCCATCGCAAACGTGAGCTGGTGCGCATCCAGCGCGCGCTTGAACATCAGCGGCACGATGTCGGCCGCCGACTGCGGCGATGCGCAAGCCGCGAGCACCTCGGCCAGGCGTTCGCGGTGATGGTCCTGCAGCTGGCGGATGCGCGTGTGCGCGCCGCGGAACGGCTTGCCGTGCGAGGGCAGCACCAGCGTATCTTCCGGCAGGTCGCGGAATTTTGCGATGGAATCGAGATAGAGCTGCACCGGGTTGGCCTCCGGTTCGACCGCGAACACCGACACATTGGTCGAGATACGGGGCAGCAGCATGTCGCCGGAGATCAGCGTGCCAAGCTCGGCGCAGTAGAGCGCGACATGCTCGGGCGAGTGGCCGAAGCCGGTGATGACGCGCCAGCCGTGCGCGCCGATGCGCACCGTCTGGCCATCCTGCAGCCGGGTGTAGGCGGCCGGCACCGCCGGCACCAGCGTCGGATAGTAGCTCCTGCGGCCGCGCAGCTTTTCGAGCACCGTCTCGTCGGTGGCGCCGTGACGCTGGAAATGCGGCAGCATCGCGGTGCCGTCCACGCCGGGCAGGGATGCCGACATCATGCGCGCGAAGCCGTATTCGCCGGTGCTCATCCACAGTGGCGCGTCCCAGCGCGAACACAGCCAGTCGGACAGGCCGACATGGTCGGGATGGCAATGGGTGGCGATCACCCGGCGCACCGGCTTGCCGGCCAGGCTGGTCGCGAACACGGTTTCCCAGGCCGCGCGCGTCGCATCGTCGGCGATTCCGCAATCGACGATGGTCCAGCCGGCATCGTCATCCAGCAGCCACAGGTTGATGTGATCGAGCGCGAACGGCAATCCCATGCGCAGCCAGTAGAGGCCGGGGGCGATTTCATGCAGCGCGCCGGGCGCGGGAATGGTGTCGCCGAAGGCGTAATCGAGTTGCGATTCGAGGGGGTTCATCCGTGCCGTTTCCGCTGATTAATTTTCATTTTTGCATGTTCACATTTGCGCGCCGCGCGTCTACAATGCGCTTTACGTTAACGTAAACTGCAACCGGTAAAGACCGATTCTAAACACAATCCGTTTTTGCTGCTGGAGACCACCGGAATTCCCATGCCGACCTACACCATCACCGAACTCGCGCGCGAATTCGACATCACGCCGCGCGCGATCCGCTTCTACGAGGACCAGGGTTTGCTCAGCCCGAAGCGCGAAGGCGCCGGCGGCCGCACGCGGGTGTACAGCGCGCGGGAACGCACCCGTCTCAAGCTCACGCTGCGCGGCAAGCGCCTCGGGCTCTCCCTGCAGGAAATCAAGGCGCTGGTCGACATGTACGAGTCACCCAAGGATACCACCGCGCAGCTCAAGCGCTTCCTCGCGGTGCTGGCGCAGCATCGCGAGACGCTGGAGCGCCAGCGCGAAGACCTGGAAGTGACGCTGGCCGAGATCGACGCGCATGAACAGGAGTGCCGGCGCCTGCTGGACGGCGAGAAGGCGGTGAAACCTGCGGTCAGGAAAGCCTCGCCGCGCAAGCTGAAGGACGCCGCCTGAACGGCACGGCTACCGTAGTTTCACCGTAACTGCTTTACGTTTACGTAAACGTAAATTGGCAGTATGATTTTCATCATCGGCAATCGAAGCGGCGCGCGCGCCCTTCGCTTGTCATAACTCCAACAACACGAGGACGACATGATTCATTTGCCCGGCTTGACCTTTGACCACGGCGAAGACATCGCTGCGCTGCGCGAAACCGTGCAGCAGTTCGCGCAGGCGGAAATCGCGCCGCGCGCCGCTGAAATCGACCGCACCGACCAGTTCCCGATGGACCTGTGGAAGAAGATGGGCGACCTCGGCCTGCTCGGCATCACGGTCAGCGAGGAATACGGCGGCACCGACATGGGCTACCTCGCGCATATCGTTGCGATGGAGGAAATCTCGCGCGCTTCCGCGTCGGTCGGCCTGTCCTACGGTGCGCATTCCAATCTCTGCGTAAACCAGATCAAGCGCAACGGCACCGACGAGCAGAAGAAGAAGTACCTGCCCAAGCTGATCTCCGGCGAACATGTCGGCGCGCTCGCGATGTCCGAGCCGAACGCCGGCTCCGACGTGGTCAGCATGCGCCTGCGCGCCGACTGGAAAGGCGACCACTGGGTATTGAATGGCACCAAGATGTGGATCACCAACGGTCCCGACGCCGACGTGCTGGTGGTGTATGCGAAGAACGACCTCGAAGCCGGCCCGCGCGGCATGACCGCCTTCCTGATCGAAAAGGGCTTCAAGGGCTTCTCGATCGCGCAAAAGCTCGACAAGCTCGGCATGCGCGGCTCGCACACCGGCGAGCTGGTGTTCCAGGATTGCGAAGTGCCGGCCGAGAACGTGCTCGGCGGCCTCGGCAAGGGCGTCAACGTGCTGATGTCCGGTCTCGACTTCGAACGTACCGTGCTGTCCGGCGGCCCGCTCGGCATCATGCAGGCGTGCATGGATGCGGTCGTGCCCTATATTCATGACCGCAAACAGTTCGGCCAGCCGATCGGCGAATTCCAGCTGATGCAGGGCAAGATCGCCGACATGTACTCCACCATGATGGCATGCAAGGCTTACGTGTACGCCGTCGGCCAGGCCTGCGACCGCGCCACGGCGCCGGAACAGGTGCGCGCGCTGCGCAAGGATGCAGCCGGTGCGATCCTGTATTCGGCTGAAAAGGCGACCTGGATGGCGGGCGAGGCGATCCAGGCCCTGGGCGGCAACGGCTACATCAATGAATATCCGGTCGGCCGCCTGTGGCGCGACGCGAAGCTGTACGAGATCGGCGCCGGCACCAGCGAGATCCGCCGGATGCTGATCGGGCGCGAGTTGTTTGCGGAGACGAAGTAAAAACCATCGCTGCACGCTTCCCTTCCCCTGCCTGGGGGAGGGGCAGGATGAAGGTGGTGAGGTTGAGCAAGGGACTGCGCACGCGCAACCGGAATATCGGGCGAGTCCGCGGGCACGCAAGCTCAATCGCCCAGCCCCCATCCCAACCTTCCCCCTTCGAGGGGGAGGGCAGGCAGCCAGAGCACTGTTGGCGGAGACAACCCATGCACGCTCCCGATCCCGATTACCGCAAGGTCGTTGAACACGGCTTCCGCGAAGCCGCCTTCTTGTCCGAGCTCGGCATTTCCCTTGTCGATTGCGGCCCCGGCTGGTGCGAATCATCGCTGCGCATCGCGCCGCGTCACCTGCAGCACACCGGCGTCATCCACGCCGGCGTGCAGGCGACCATCGCCGATCATACCGCGGGCGGCGCCGCGATGACCGTGACGCCGGCCGATCAGTTCATCCTGACCTCCGAATTCAAGATACATCTGCTGCGCGTCGGCAAGGGCGATGCGCTGCTGTGCCGCGCGCAGGTGCTCAAGCCCGGGCGTGCCTTTCATGTGGTGGAGGCGGAGGTTTTCGCGGTTGCCGACGGCCGCAAAACGATGATCAGCAAGCTGTCCGCCACCATGGCTGTGCTGGCCAGGAGCGCCGCGTGAACAGCAGCCGCCCAACCCGCGCCAGATTTCCATCATGACTACGCTGCATATCGCCACCCCGCTGCTGAAACACGACGCGCTGTCCGCCGCGTGCGGGCGGCATGTGATGCTGAAAATGGAGAGCCTGCAGCCGTCCGGCTCCTTCAAGCTGCGCGGCATCGGCCGCCTGTGCGAGCGCGCGGCGCAGCAGGGCGCGGCCCGCTTCGTCTGTCCGTCCGGCGGCAATGCCGGTTTTGCCGCCGCCGTCGCCGGCGTCGCGCTCGGCGTGCGCACCACGATCCTGGTGCCGCGCACCACGCACGAATCGGTGCGCTTCCGGATCGCCGCCACCGGCGCCGACGTGATCGTCCACGGCGACGTGTGGGACGAGACCAACGAGGAAGCGCGCCGCCTGTGCGAACAGCCGGACACCGTCTACGTGCCGCCGTTCGATCATCCCGACATCTGGGACGGCAACGCGACGCTGATCGACGAGGCGGTCGCGCAGGCGCACGAACACGGGCGCGACTTCGATGCCGTCATTTGCGCGGTCGGCGGCGGCGGCCTGCTATGCGGCGTCCTTGAAGGCCTGCACCGCAACGGAAAGGCGCATGTGCCGGTGATCGCGGTGGAAACCGCAGGTGCGGCCTCGCTGCATGCCGCCGTGCAGGCCGGGCAGCTGGTCACGCTGCCCGCGATCACCTCGATCGCAACCACGCTCGGCGCCAAGCGCGTCGCGCGGCAGGCGCTCGACTGGACGCGGCGCCACGAGGTGAGCAGCGTGACCGTCAGCGATGCGCAAGCGGTGCGCGCCTGCCTGCGTTTCGCCGACGACCTGCGCGTGCTGGTGGAGCCGGCCTGTGGCGCGGCTCTGGCGGTTGCATATGAGCAACTACCAGCCCTGAAAGAATTTCATGCGCCACTGGTCGTTGTCTGCGGCGGCATCGGGGTGGATTTGGCTAAACTGGAGGCTTGGAAGAACCACTTCGAGCAATAGACCATGCCCCAGACCGCCTTTCCCAAGCTGCTCTCTTCCCAGATCGCGTTCGACATCGCGCGCGCGATCCTGGATGGCTTCGACAAGCACTATCGCCTGTTCCGTGCGGAAAGCCAGGCTGCGCGCCGCTATTTCGAAAGAAGCGACTGGAAGACCGCCCAGGCCAAGGCGCGCGACCGTATCGCGTTCTACGACAAGCGGGTGCAGGAATGCGTGCAGGCGCTGGAGGATGAATACGACCAGGAAGAGATCGGCGACGAGGTGTGGCGCGAAGTGAAGCTGCATTACATCGGCCTCTTGATCAACCACAAGCAGCCGGAGCTGGCGGAGACTTTCTTCAACTCGGTGTGCTGCAACATCCTGCACCGCTCGTACTACCACAACGATTTCATCTTCGTGCGGCCGGCGGTGTCGACCGAATACATCGAAACCGACGAGCCGCAGCCGACCTATCGCGTGTACTACCCGGCCAAGGACGGCCTGCGCTTCACGCTGAAGCGCATCGTCACCAATTTCCAGCTGCAGCCGGCGTTCGCCGATCTCGACCGCGACATCGGCTTCGTCGAAGCGCGCATGCGCGCGATGTTCGGCAGCGACCTGATGGAGCCGAACCACCAGATCCAGGTACTGGCGTCGCTGTTCTACCGCAACAAGGGCGCCTACATCATCGGCAAGGGCATCAACGGCAACCGCATCTATCCGTTCGTCGTGCCGATCCTTTACAACCGCAAGGGCCAGCTGGTGCTGGACACGGTGCTGTTCGACCCGACGCTGATCACGGTGCTGTTCTCGTTTACGCGCGCCTACTTCATGGTCGACATGGAAGTGCCGTCCGCCTATGTGCACTTCCTGCGCACGCTGATGCCGTACAAGCCGCGCAGCGAGATCTACACCATCCTCGGCCTGCAGAAGCTGGGCAAGGCCGCGTTTTACCGCGATTTCCTGCACCACCTGCGCCATTCCTCCGACTGCTTCGAGGCGGCGCCCGGCATCCGCGGGCTGGTGATGGTGGTGTTCGCGCTGCCGTCCTTCCCTTACGTGTTCAAGGTGATCAAGGATCACTTCCCGCCGCCGAAGGAAACCACGCGCGCGCTGGTGAAGGAAAAATACCTGCTGGTGAAGAACCACGACCGCGTCGGCCGCATGGCCGACACGCTCGAGTACTCCAACGTCGCCTTTCCGCGCGAGCGCTTCGCGGCCGAACTGCTGGCCGAACTGAAGGAAGTGGCGCCGTCGATCGTCGAGGAAGAGGGCGATGAAATCATCATCAGGCACCTCTACATCGAGCGCCGCATGACGCCGCTCAACATCTGGCTGGCCGAGGCGGAAAAGCGCGGCGACCATGCGGCGCTGGAGCATGGCATGGTCGAGTACGGCAATGCAATCAAGGAGCTGGTGGGCGTGAACATCTTCCCCGGCGACATGCTGTACAAGAATTTCGGCGTGACCAAGCATGGCCGCGTGGTGTTCTACGACTACGACGAAATCGAATACATCACGGACTGCAATTTCCGCGCGATCCCGGCGCCCCGCAACGAAGAGGACGAGATGTCCAGCGAGCCCTGGTATCCGGTGGCAAAGAGCGATGTCTTTCCCGAGCAGTTCGGCACTTTCCTGCTCGGCAACCCCGAAGTAAAGAAGTATTTCCTGAAGCACCATGCGGACCTGCTGACCCCGCAGTACTGGCAGAACGCGAAGCAGCGCATCCTGGACGGCCAGATCGAGGACGTGTTCCCCTATCCGCAGGAACTGCGCTTCAGCTACAAACCCCTACCCCCCGCGGCGCAGGCCGCCTAGCAACCCTACTGGAGATAGATGATGAACGATCCTATTGTTATTGTCGGCGCAGCCCGTACCCCGATGGGTGCCTTCCAGGGCGATTTCTCCGCGCTGTCGGCAAGCGACCTCGGCGCAGTGGCGATCCGTGCCGCCGTCGAGCGCGCCGGCCTGGAGCCGCAGTTCGTAAACGAAGTCCTGTTCGGCAACTGCCTGATGGCCGGCCAGGGCCAGGCCCCCGCGCGCCAGGCGGCGATCAAGGCCGGCATCCCGGTGTCCGCCGGCGCGGTGACGCTGTCGAAGATGTGCGGCTCGGCGATGAAGGCGGCAATGTTCGCATACGACTCGCTGATCGCGGGCAGCAACGAGGTGGTGGTCGCCGGTGGCATGGAATCGATGACCAACGCGCCCTACCTGATCCCGAAGGCGCGCGGCGGCTACCGCATCGGCCACGCGATGATGTACGACCACATGATGCTTGACGGCCTGGAAGACGCCTACGAGAAGGGCCGCTCGATGGGCACCTTCGGCGAGGAATGCGCGGCCAAATACGAGTTCACCCGCGAAGCGCAGGATGCGTACGCGATCGAGTCGGTCAAGCGCGCGCAGGCGGCGAACAACGACGGTTCCTTCAAGTGGGAAATCGCGCCGGTGACGATCGCCGGCAAGGCCGGCGACGTGGTGGTCGACAAGGATGAAGGCCCGCTCAAGGCGCGCCTCGACAAGATCCCGTCCCTCAAGCCGGCGTTCAAGAAGGACGGCACCATCACCGCCGCCTCCTCTTCCTCGATCAACGACGGCGCGGCGGCCCTGGTGATGATGCGCGAATCGACCGCGCAGAAGCTCGGCTGCAAGCCGATCGCCCGCGTGCTCGGCCATGCGACCCATTCGCAGGAACCGAACTGGTTCACCACCGCGCCGATCGGTTCGATCGAGAAGCTGTACAAGAAGCTGAACCTGACCACCAAGGATGTCGACCTGTTCGAGATCAACGAGGCGTTCGCGGTGGTGCCGATGGCCGCGATGCGCGACCTCGGCATCGCGCACGACAAGATCAACATCCACGGCGGCGCCTGTGCGCTCGGCCACCCGATCGGCGCTTCCGGCGCGCGCATCATCGTTTCCCTGATCGGTGCGCTGAAGAAGACCGGCGGCAAGATGGGCGTGGCGTCGCTGTGCATCGGCGGCGGCGAAGGCACCGCGATGGCGATCGAGCTGGTGTAACAACCTGCATCCGGCCCCTTCCCCCTTTCCGGGGGAGGGGACTGGCAGCAGGAACTTTGAACGACTTTTCTTCGGACTCGATCATGCCCACCGCCCTCATCCTCGGCGCCTCGCGCGGCATCGGCCGCGAATTCGTGCGCCAGCTGCTTGCCGCCGGCTGGCACGTGCACGCCACCGCCCGCGACGACGCGTCGCTCGCGGACCTGAAGCAGGCCGGCGCACAAGCGTACAAGCTCGACGTCGCCAGTCCCGATTCGCTGGCCGGCCTCGGCTGGCAGCTCGACGGCGAAAAGCTCGACCTCGCGGTGTACGTGGCCGGCGTGTACGGCCCGCAGGGGCAAAGCCCGAAGGCGCCGCCGGCCGCGCAGGATTTCGACAAGGTCATGCACACCAACGTGCTCGGCGCGATGCAGGCGATCCCGCTGGTCGCGCCGATGGTGGAGGCGGCGCAGGGCACATTCGCCTTCATCAGCAGCGGCATGGGCAGCATAGCCGAGACCGATAGCAGCTACGGCTGGATCTACCGTACCTCGAAGGCGGCGCTGAACATGGCGGTCAAGAGCGCCGCGCTCGACTATCCGGCGGCGACCTTCGTCGCGCTCTGCCCCGGCTGGGTGCGCACCGACATGGGCGGGCCGAATGCATCGATTGCAGTCGATGAAAGCGTTGCCGGCTTGCTGAACGTGATCGGCAACCTGAAAAAAGAAGACAGCGGCACTTACAGGAATTACGCCGGCCGCAACCTGGCCTGGTAAAGGGGAAAATGATGGTTCTGTCAGAACAACATGAAATGATCCGCGACGCACTGCGCAGCTTTGCGCAGGAACGCCTTGCGCCGAATGCCGCGCGCTGGGACAAGGAACACCACTTCCCGAAGGAAGAGCTGAAGGGACTGGCTGAACTCGGCGCCTTCGGCGTCGCGGTGCCGGAGCAGTACGACGGCGCCGGCCTCGACTACCTGTCGCTGTCGCTGGTGCTGGAGGAAATCGCCGCCGGCGACGGCGGCACCTCGACCATCATCTCGGTCAACAACTGCCCGGTGTGCAGCATCGCGATGATGTACGCCAACGAGGCGCAGAAGGAACAATGGCTCAAGCCGCTTGCGCGCGGCACGATGCTCGGCGCGTTCTGCCTGACCGAGCCGCATGTGGGCAGCGATGCCGCCGCGTTGCGCACCACCGCCACCCGCGACGGCGACCATTACGTGCTGAACGGCGTGAAGCAGTTCATCACCAGCGGCAAATATGCGGATGTCGCGATCGTGATGGCGGTGACCGACAAGGCCGCCGGCAAGAAAGGCATCAGCGCCTTCTGGGTGCCGACCAATACGCCCGGCTACGTCGTCGCCCGGCTCGAGGAAAAGATGGGCCAGCATTCCTCGGATACCGCGCAGATCCTGTTCGAAAACTGCCGCATTCCGGCGCAGAACCTGATCGGCGAGGAAGGCCAGGGCTACAAGATCGCGCTGTCCGGCCTGGAAGGCGGCCGCATCGGCATCGCATCGCAGGCGGTCGGCATGGCGCGCGCCGCGTTCGATGCCGCGCTCGCCTATGCGAAGGAACGCACCAGCTTCGGCAAGCCGCTGTTCGAGCACCAGGCGGTGCAGTTCAGGCTGTCGGACATGGCCACGCAGATCGAAGCGGCGCGCCAGCTGATCTGGCACGCGGCCAGCCTGAAGGATGCCGGCAAGCCCTGCCTGAAGGAAGCGGCGATGGCCAAGCTGTTCGCCACCGAGATGGCCGAGCGGGTCTGCTCGGATGCGATCCAGGTGCACGGCGGCTACGGCTATGTGAGCGACTTCCCGGTCGAACGCATCTACCGCGACGTGCGCGTTTGCCAGATCTATGAAGGCACCAGCGACATCCAGAAGATCCTGATCGGCCGCGCGCTGGCGTAAGAGGAAACGATGGCGCGGCTGGATTTCTATTTCGACTTTTCCTCGCCGTACGGCTACTTTGCCGCGACGCGCATCGACGCGCTCGCTGCAAGGCATGGACGCACGGTGAAATGGCACCCGGTCCTGCTCGGCGCCGTATTCAAGACCACCGGCAGCGTGCCGCTGGCGACGGTGCCGCTGAAGGGCGAATATTCGTTCCGCGATTTCGAACGCACCGCGCGCTTTCACGGCATTCCGTACCGGCGGCCGGCGAACTTTCCGATCGCGACCCAGCTCGCCGCCCGCGCCATGACGTGGATAGACCAGAGTTTCGGCGAGGCCAAGGCGGTGGCGTTCGCGAAGGCGGCCTATGCGGCGTACTTCGTCGACGGCGCAGACATCACGCAGCCGGAGGGGATCGGCCGTGCCGCGCAGGCGGTCGGGATCCGCACTGATGCGATGCTGGAGGGGGCCAACAGCCAGCCGGTCAAGGATGCGCTGAAGGCGCAGGTGGATGCGGCGATGGCGCGCGGCGTATTCGGCTCGCCCTTCGTGATCGCCGACGGCGAGCCGTTCTGGGGTTTCGACCGCTTCGACCAGCTCGAGGCATTTTTGAAAAACGGAAAGATCTGAGGGGAAGACGCGATGGCGATGAAGAAGGGCTACAAGGCGCTGGTCGATGAAGCGATGGCGCAGGTGAAGACCTACAGCGTGGAAGAAGCGAAGGCCAGGCTGGGCGACCCGGACGTGCAGTTCGTCGACGTGCGCGATCCGCGCGAGCTGGAGCGCGAAGGCGTCATCCCCGGCGCGTTCTCCGCGCCGCGCGGCATGATTGAATTCTGGGTCGATCCGGATTCGCCCTACTTCAAGCCGGTGTTCGGCGAGAACAAGGAATACATCTTCTTTTGCGCCGCCGGCTGGCGCAGCGCGCTGACCACCAAGACAGTGCAGGACATGGGCATGGACAAGGTCGCGCATATCGAAGGCGGCTTTTCCGCCTGGAAGGCGGCCGGCGGCCAGGTGGCGGAGAAAGCGAAGAAGGCGTAATGGCAAAGAAGGAATCGTCTGCCTGCCCCTGCGGCGGCGCGAGCTATGCGGACTGCTGCGGCCGCTTCGTCGACGGCGGCGACTTGCCGGCGACGGCCGAGCAGCTGATGCGCTCGCGCTACAGCGCGTACGTGCTGCGCAAGGAAGACTACCTGAAGGCGAGCTGGCATGCGAGCACCCGCCCGGCGGATGCGATCGCGCAGGACGACGGCACGAAGTGGCTGGGGCTGGAAGTGAAAAGGCATGTGCCGGCGGGCGATGCGGCGATGGTGGAATTCGTTGCGCGCTACAAGGTCGGCGGGCGCGCGCACCGGCTGCATGAGGTCAGCCGCTTCGTGCGCGAGGACGGCAAGTGGTTTTATATAGATGGCAGTTTTCCGGAAAGACAACAATGACAATACTCGAATCGAAACTCAATCCGCGTTCGGAAGATTTCAGGGCCAATGCGGCAGCCATGCAAAAGATCGTGGACGACCTGAAGGAAAAGGTGGCGAAGATCGCGCAGGGCGGCGGCGAGGAAGCGCGCAGGAAGCACGTCGCGCGCGGCAAGCTGCTGCCGCGCGACCGGGTGCAGATGCTGCTCGACCCGGGCACGCCCTTCCTCGAACTGTCGCAGCTGGCCGCATACGACATGTACGACAATGCCGCGCCGTCGGCCGGCATCATCACCGGCATCGGCCGGGTGGCCGGGCAGGAATGCGTGATCGTATGCAATGACGCCACGGTCAAGGGCGGCACCTACTATCCGATCACGGTGAAGAAGCACCTGCGCGCGCAGGAGATCGCCGACCAGAACAACCTGCCCTGCATCTACCTGGTCGATTCCGGCGGCGCCAACCTGCCGAACCAGGACGACGTGTTCCCCGACCGCGACCACTTCGGCCGCATCTTTTACAACCAGGCCAACCTGTCGGCCAAGGGCATCCCGCAGATCGCGGTGGTGATGGGTTCCTGCACCGCCGGAGGCGCGTATGTGCCGGCGATGAGCGACGAGTCGATCATCGTCAAGGAACAGGGCACCATCTTCCTCGGCGGCCCGCCGCTGGTGAAGGCCGCGACCGGCGAAGTGGTGAGCGCCGAAGACCTCGGCGGCGGCGACGTGCATACCCGGCTGTCGGGCGTGGTCGACCATCTCGCGCAAGACGACATGCATGCGCTGTCGGTCGCGCGCACCATCGTCTCCAATCTCAACCGCAGGAAACCGCAGCCGCTGTTGCTGCGCGAGCCGGTGCCGCCGAAGTACGACCCGAGCGAACTGTACGGCGTAATCCCGGCCGACACCCGCAAGCCCTTCGACGTGCGCGAAGTGATCGCGCGCATCGTCGACGGCAGCGAATTCGACGAGTTCAAGGCGCGCTACGGCACCACGCTGGTATGCGGCTTCGCGCATATCTTCGGCATGCCGGTCGGCATCATCGCCAACAACGGCATCCTGTTCTCGGAATCGGCGCTGAAGGGCACCCACTTCATCGAACTGTGCTGCCAGCGCAAGATCCCGCTGGTGTTCCTGCAGAACATCACCGGCTTCATGGTCGGCCGCAAGTACGAGAACGAGGGGATCGCGCGCAACGGCGCAAAGATGGTGACCGCGGTGTCGACCGCCGCCGTGCCGAAATTCACCGTGATCATCGGCGGCAGCTTCGGCGCCGGCAACTACGGCATGTGCGGCCGCGCATTCTCGCCGCGCATGCTATGGATGTGGCCGAATGCGCGGATTTCCGTGATGGGCGGCGAGCAGGCGGCGAGCGTGCTGGCCACCGTCAAGCGCGACGGCATCGAAGGCAAGGGCGGCAGCTGGTCGAAGGAAGAGGAAGAGGCATTCAAGGCGCCGATCCGAGACCAGTACGAACACCAGGGCCATCCGTATTACGCCTCCGCGCGGCTGTGGGATGACGGCGTGATCGACCCGGCCGATACCCGCATGGTGCTCGGTCTGGGGCTCTCCGCATCGCTGAATGCGCCGATTCCCGAGACCAAGTTCGGCGTGTTCCGGATCTGACGACAGCGTATGGAAGGAAACAACGTGAACTGGCAGACAATCGATGTGAGCATCGCGGCGCAGGTCGCCACCGTGACCCTGAACCGGCCCGACGTGCGCAACGCATTCAACGAAACCACGATCGCCGAAATCACGCGGGCATTCGGCGAACTCGGGCAGACTGCGGCGCTGCGCGCGATCGTGCTGGCGGCCAACGGTCCGGCGTTCTGCGCCGGCGCCGACCTGAACTGGATGAAGAAAATGGCCGGCTACACGCACGACGAGAATCGCGCGGATGCGGCGCAGCTGGCGGAAATGCTACGAACCATCTACACCTGTCCGAAACCGGTAGTTGCAAAAATCCAGGGCGATTGCTACGCCGGCGGCATGGGGCTGGCGGCCGCCTGCGATATCGCCATCGCCAGCGAGGCTGCGAATTTCTGCCTGAGCGAGGTCAAACTCGGCCTGATTCCTGCGACAATCTCGCCCTACGTGATCATCGCAATGGGCGCCAATGCCGCGCGCCGATATTTCCTGACGGCGGAACGCTTTTCCGCGCAGGAGGCGCAGCGCATCGGTTTCGTGCAGCAGGCGGTGGCGCCGGAAGCGCTGGATGGCGCGGTCGCAGACATCGTCAAGGCATTGGTCACGAACAGCCCGAATGCGGTAAAGGAAGCCAAGCGCCTGGTGCAGGACGTCGCCGGCCGGCCGCTGACGGCGGAGCTGATCGCCGACACCGCGGAACGCATCGCCGACATCCGCAGTTCGGAGGAAGGCAGGGAGGGCGTGAAGTCGTTCCTGGAGAAGCGCAAGCCGGGGTGGCTGGGTTAAGCATAAAGAACGGTCCCTTCCCCCTCTCAGGGGGAAGGTTAGGATGGGGGTGCGGAGGTTGAACGATAGAAGGCGTATCAAACCGGAAAGAACCATCAATGCAAGAGCCTTGAGAAGCGACCTGACAATCGCCGAATACAAGCTCTGGCAGGCATTGCGAGGGAAGCAGGTTGGAGCATGCCGATTTCGCCGCCAGCATCCAATCGGCCGTTATATCGCGGACTTCGCCTGCATCAACAAAATGCTGGTCATCGAACTCGACGGCGGCCAGCATCAGGAGCAAACGGAATATGACAATCGGAGAACAGCGGCTTTGCAACAACAAGGCTGGCGGGTTCTTCGGTTCTGGAATAACGATGTATTGGAGAATTTTGAAGGGGTATTGGCTGTTGTAGCCGATGCTTTGGCCGTCGTACCCCCATCCCAACCTTCCCCCTGCAAGGGGGAAGGAGCCGTCCAGTAGATGCATTACGTGGAGCAGTACTTGAACGCAAGTCTCACAACCGACCGGGTCGCGAACGACTGGATCGCACGCAGCAAGAAGAGCGTCTGGCACCCGTGCACGCAGATGCAGCACCATGAAACGGTGCCGCTGGTGCCGGTCAGCCACGGGCGCGGCGCGTGGCTGTACGATGCCGACGGCGGGCGCTACCTGGATGCGATCAGCTCCTGGTGGGTGAACCTGTTCGGCCATGCGAATCCGCGCATCAATGCGGCGCTGAAGGAACAGCTCGACCTGCTCGAACATGCGATGCTGGCCGGCTTCACGCACGAGCCGGTGATTGCGCTGTCGGAAAAACTGTCCGCGCTTACCGGCCATGCGCTCGGCCACTGCTTTTATGCGTCCGACGGCGCCTCCGCGACCGAGATCGCGCTGAAGATGAGCTTCCATTACTGGCGCAACAGCGGCAAGGACGGCAAGCGCGAATTCGTGTGCCTGAAAGGCAGCTACCACGGCGAGACCGTCGGCGCGCTGGCGGTCACCGATGTCGCGATTTTCCGCGATGCCTACGGCCCGCTGCTGCAGCAGGCCCATGTCGTGATGTCGCCCGACGCGCGCGCCGCCGGCGAAGGCGAATCGGCCGCCGATGTCGCGCGCCGCGCCGCGGGGGAACTCGAAACCCTGCTGCGGCAGAGGAGCGAGTCGATCGCGGCGGTCATCATCGAGCCGCTGGTGCAATGCGCGGCAGGCATGGCAATGTATGACCCGGTCTACCTGCAACAGGTGCGCGCGCTGTGCGACCGCTACCAGGTGCACCTGATCGCCGACGAGATCGCGGTCGGCTGCGGCCGCACCGGCACTTTCTTCGCCTCGGAACAAGCCGCGAACCAGGATGGCACGGCCTGGCCGGATTTCCTCTGCCTGTCCAAGGGCATCAGCGGCGGCTACCTGCCCTTGTCGCTGGTGATGACGCGCGACGCGATCTACCAGGCGTTCTACGACCCGGATCTGGCACGCGGCTTCCTGCACTCGCATTCCTATACCGGCAATCCCCTCGCCTGCCGCGCGGCGCTGGCGACGCTGCAGATCTTCGAGGAAGACGATGTGCTGCGCCGCAACCGCGAGCGATCGCACGCCATCGCCGCCGCGTTCGCGCCGCTGAGAGACCACCCGAAGGCGCGGCATTTCCGGCAGCGCGGCATGATCCTGGCCTTCGACGCGGTGGTCGACGAGCCGGACAAGGCGGCGACCTTTTCGCGCCGGTTCTTCACCGAAGCGCTGCGGCAGGAATTGCTGTTGCGCCCGATCGGCCGCACCGTGTACCTGATGCCGCCCTACATCCTCGACGACGAGGAAATCGCGCTGCTCGCCGCGCGCACGCAGGCGGTGTTCGACCGGGTGCTGGAGGCATGACGATGGAACTGCTTGCCGCGCTCGAACAGGATCTGCAGCAGCTCGACCGCCAGGGGCTGCGCCGCCGGCGCCGGATCGCGGATACGCCCTGCGCGCCGCAGGCGACGGTGGACGGGCGCGAACTGCTGGCATTTTGCAGCAACGACTATCTCGGCCTGGCCGCGCATCCAAGCCTGGTCGACGCCTTGCGGGAGGGTGCGGCGCGCTACGGCGCCGGCAGCGGCGCGTCGCACCTGATCAGCGGCCATTCGCGCGCGCATGCGCTGCTGGAAGAGCGCTTTGCCGGATTCCTGGCGCCGCACCTGGAAGCGCCGCGCGCACTGTATTTCTGCACCGGCTACATGGCCAACCTCGCGGTGCTTTCCGCGCTCGCGGGGCGCGATGCCGACATTTTTTCCGAAGAGCTGAACCATGCGTCGCTGATCGACGGCGCCCGCCTGTCGCGCGCGAACGTGCGGGTGTTTGCGCATGGCGACACCGCCGCGCTGGAAGCGCTGCTCAAGGCCAGCAGCGCGAAGAAGAAGCTGGTGGTCACCGACAGCGTGTTCAGCATGGACGGGGACCTCGCGCCGCTGCCTGCGCTGCTGCAATTGTGCGAGCAATACGGCGCCTGGCTGGTGGTCGACGACGCGCACGGCTTCGGCGTGCTCGGCGAAAACGGACGCGGCGCGCTCGAGCATTTCGGCCTGCGTTCGCCGCATTGCGTCTACATCGGCACGCTCGGCAAGGCCGCCGGTGTGGCCGGCGCCTTCGTCGCCGCGCATGCGACCGTGATCGAATGGCTGGTGCAGCGCGCCCGCCCCTACATCTACACCACCGCCGCGCCGCCGGCGCTCGCGCATGCGCTGCTGGCGAGCATGGACCTGATCGCCGGCGACGAGGGCCGGCAACGGCGCGCGCACCTGCGCGCGCTGGTCGCGCAGTTACGCGGCGCGCTCCGTTTGCAACGCTGGAAGCTGCTGCCCTCCGATACCGCGATCCAGCCGGTCGTCATCGGCGACAACGAGGAAACGATGCGCGCCGCCGCCGCACTGCACGAGCAGGGCTTCTGGGTGCCGGGCATCCGCCCGCCGACCGTGCCCGCCGGCAGCGCGCGCCTGCGCATCACCCTGTCCGCCGCACACTGCGCGGACGACGTCGCGCGGCTGGCGCAGGCATTCAACCGCCTGGAGGCAAGCCAATGAGCACGCGTTTCGGCTGTTTCATCACCGGCACCGATACCGAAATCGGCAAGACCCTGGTGTCCTGCGCGCTGCTGCATGCGCTCGCGCGGCAAGGCGTGCGCGCCGCCGCGATGAAGCCGGTGGCTGCCGGCGCCGAATGGCGCGACGGCGCCTGGCACAACGAGGACGCCGACCTGCTGGCGGCCGCCGCCGGCATCGCGCTGCCTGTGGAACTCACCACGCCCTACCTGCTGCGCGACGCGGCCGCGCCGCACATCGCCGCCGCGCAGGAAGGGATCGCGATCGATATCGCGCACATCCTCGACTGCTACGGCCGTGTTGCCAGCGCGGCCGACGCGGTGGTGGTCGAGGGCGTCGGCGGATTCCGTGTGCCGCTGTCGGCGCAGGCCGATACCGCGGACCTCGCGCAACAGCTTCGCCTGCCGGTGGTGCTGGTGGTCGGCATGCGCCTCGGCTGCCTGAATCATGCGCTGCTGACCGCCGACGCGATCGCCGCGCGCGGGCTGGCGCTGGCCGGCTGGGTTGCGAACGTTGTCGACCCCGGAATGCGCTACGGCGTCGACAACGTCGAGGCGCTCAGCGCGCGCCTGCCCGCGCCGCTGCTGGGCACGATTCCGCGCCTGTCGTCGCCGCTTCCGGCGCTGGCGGCCGACCATCTCGATTTTTCCAGTTTGCCGGGCTGGCCGCGGCGGCCCGGCACCGTTTCACCTTGATGCAAAGGAAGCATTTCATGTCGTCGCAACCGATCACATTCCAGCAAGTTCCCACGCCTGCCAGGCTGCGCGAAATCGCCGCGCAGCGCTGGCCGGTCGACAAGGTGGTCGAACTGTTCAACCTGCCGTTCAGCGACCTGCTGTTCCGTGCGCAGCAAGTCCACCGCGAACACTTCGACCCGCAGGAAGTGGAACTGGCGACGCTGATGTCGATCAAGACCGGCGGCTGCCCGGAGGATTGCGGCTACTGCCCGCAAGCCGCGCGCTACGACACCGGCGTGAAGGCGCAGAAGATCCTGGAACTGGAAACAGTGCTGGACGCCGCCCGGCGCGCGAAGGAACACGGCGCGACCCGTTTCTGCATGGGCGCCGCCTGGCGCGAGCCGAAGGACCGCGATCTCGAGCACGTCGAAGCGATGGTGCGCGGCGTGAAGGATCTCGGCATGGAAGCCTGCGTGACGCTCGGCATGCTCGCCGACGGCCAGGCAGAACGCCTGAAGGCGGCCGGCCTCGATTACTACAACCACAACCTCGATACCGCGCCGGAGTTCTACAACAACGTCATCACCACCCGCGACTACCAGAACCGCCTCGACACGCTGGAGCGCGTGCGCAACGCCGGCATCAAGGTCTGCTGCGGCGGCATCGTCGGCATGGGCGAGTCGCGCCGGCAGCGCGCCGGCCTGGTCGCGCAGCTCGCGAACATGGACCCGTATCCGGAATCGGTACCGGTCAACAACCTGGTGCAGGTCGAGGGAACGCCGCTGCATGGCACCGATCCGATCGATCCGCTGGAGTTCGTGCGCACCATTGCGGTGGCGCGCATCACGATGCCGAAGGCGCGCGTGCGCCTGTCCGCCGGCCGGCGCGAAATGGGCGAAGCGGTGCAGGCGCTGTGCTTCGTCGCCGGCGCGAATTCCATCTTCTACGGCGACAAGCTGCTGACGACCGGCAACCCGGATGTCGAGGCGGACCGCGTGTTGCTGGAGAAGCTGGGCATGCGGACGAAACATACCCAGCATGAGCCGAAGTGCGAGGTCACGCAGTAGAAAAAAGTTTCCTTTCCCCTCTCGTGGGGAAGGTGTATGCAAGTGAACGTTTAACCAAAAACAACTAACAGCTTCCCCCGGCATGCCGGGGAACAGCCTCCAAAGGAGTCAGCGTGTTCACCAAGATCCTGATTGCAAACCGCGGCGAGATTGCCTGCCGTGTCGCCGCCACCGCCCATCGTCTCGGCGTCAAGACCGTGGCGGTGTATTCCGAAGCCGATGCCAATGCCAAGCATGTCGCGGTGTGCGACGAGTCTGTGCTGATCGGCCCGGCGCCGGCCAAGGAAAGCTACCTGCGCGCGGACAAGCTGATCGAGGTCGCGCTCGCCACCGGCGCGCAGGCGATCCACCCCGGCTACGGCTTCCTGTCCGAAAACGAGGATTTCGCCGAAGCCTGCGCGCAGGCGGGCCTGGTGTTCATCGGGCCGCCGGCGTCGGCGATCCGCGCGATGGGTTCCAAGTCGGCCGCGAAGGCGCTGATGGAAAAGGCCGGGGTGCCGCTGGTGCCGGGCTATCACGGCGACACCCAGGACCCGGACTTCCTGCAGGAGCAGGCCGACAAGATCGGCTATCCGGTGCTGTTGAAAGCCAGCGCGGGCGGCGGCGGCAAGGGCATGCGCATCGTCGAGAAAAGCGCCGACTTCAAGGCGGCGCTGGAATCCTGCAAGCGCGAAGCGATCAACAGCTTCGGCGACGACAAGGTGCTGGTCGAGAAATACCTGACCCGTCCGCGCCACATCGAGATCCAGGTGTTTGCCGACGGCAAGGGCGACTGCGTCTACCTGTTCGAGCGCGACTGCTCGGTGCAGCGCCGCCACCAGAAGGTGCTGGAAGAGGCGCCGGCGCCCGGCATGACGGAAGAACGCCGCCGCGCGATGGGCGAGGCGGCGGTGGCGGCGGCCAAAGCGGTCGGCTATGTCGGCGCCGGCACGGTGGAATTCATCGCCAACCAGGATGGCAGCTTCTACTTCATGGAAATGAACACCCGCCTGCAGGTGGAACACCCGGTCACCGAAATGATCACCGGCCTCGACCTGGTCGAATGGCAATTGCGGGTGGCCGCCGGCGAGGCGCTGCCGAAGAAGCAGGCGGAACTGAAGATCCACGGCCATGCGCTGGAAGCGCGCATCTACGCGGAGAACCCGGAAAAAGGCTTCCTGCCGTCCATCGGCACGCTGCGCCACCTGCATACGCCGGCGGCGGTGACCTTCGAGCTCGGCATGGGCAGCGTTTCCGGCGACCCGGCGGCGATCCGCATCGATTCCGGCGTGCGCGAAGGCGATGCGATTTCGCCGTTCTACGATCCGATGGTCGCCAAGCTGATCGTGTGGGGCAACGACCGTGACGAGGCGCTGGCGCACATGTCGCAGGCCTTGTCCGAATACCAGGTGGTGGGCCTGGCGACCAATGTCGCGTTCCTGAAGCGACTGGTGGAAAGCAAGCCGTTTTCGCAGGCCGACCTCGACACCGGCCTGATCGAGCGCAACCATGACGCGCTGTTCCCGCCGGCGCCGGCCACGCAGCTGCCGGTGCTCGCGCTGGCGGCGGCTTCGCTGCTGGTGTCGGAGCAGAACACCGGCGCCGCGGCCAATGACCCGTGGGCCGGCACCAGCGGCTGGCGCATGAACGGCACATTGGAACGCGTTCTCGATTTCGCGGACGACGCCGGCAAGTATCCGGTGGCGGTCGGCTACCGCGGCACTGGCTGGACGGTGGCGCAAGGCGCGGTGTCCGCCGGCATGACGCTGGTTGAACGCGACGGCAAGCATCTCGTGGTCAAGCTCGACGGCGCGGCGGTGCGCGGTACCGTGGTGCGCGACGGCGAAATGTTCCACGTGTTCACCGGCGGCGCGCATTTCCCGCTGCACTACAACGACCCGCTGGCGCACGCCGGCGAAACGGAAGCCGAAGGCGGCCGCCTGACCGCGCCGATGCCGGGCAAGATCGTCGCTGTGCTGGTCGAGAAAGGCAAGACCGTCGAAAAAGGCGCACCATTGCTGATCATGGAAGCGATGAAGATGGAGCACACTATCGCGGCGCCGGCCAACGGCACCGTGGAAGACCTGTTGTACGCGGTGGGCGACCAGGTGGCGGAAGGGGCGCAGTTGCTGGCGTTCAAGGCGGCGTAGCGGCGTTCCCGCCTTCCACCGCCTTCCACCAAGGTGGAAACAACCTGTCACCTCCCCGTCGTTCCCGCCTGCGCGGGAACGACGGGGGGATGGAGCGTGAAGATTTCGGGCGGCAGCCCGCCTTCTGCCTTCGCATTGGAAAATTCAACGAAAGGGAAATCATGACCCTCCCCAGCAAGGTAAAGATTGTCGAAGTCGGCCCCCGCGACGGCCTGCAGAATGAAAAGGAAACCATCGCGGCCGAGGTCAAGATCGAGCTGGTGAACCGCTTGACGGATGCCGGCTTTCCAAACATCGAAGCAGCCTCCTTCGTATCGCCGAAGTGGGTGCCGCAGATGGCCACCTCGACCGAGGTGATGGAGAAAATCCGGCGCAAGCCGGGCGTGATCTACTCGGTGCTGACGCCGAACATGAAGGGCTTCGAAGGCGCGCTCGCGGCGAAGGCGGATGAAGTGGTGATCTTCGGCGCCGCATCGGAAGCGTTTTCCCAGAAGAACATCAACTGTTCGATCGCGGAATCGATCGAGCGCTTCCGCGAAGTCGCGCAAGCCGCGAAGCAGAACGGCATCCGCCTGCGCGGCAGCATCAGCTGTTCCTTCGGCTGCCCCTACCAGGGCGAGGTGCCGGCAGACAGCGTGGCCGATGTGGTGCGCCGGATGCGCGAGCTCGGCTGCGACGAGATCGACATCGCCGACACCATCGGCGTCGGCACCCCGAGGAAGGTGCAGGCGGTGATGGAGCGCGCGGCGGCGGAATTCCCGATCGCGCAACTGTCCGGCCATTTCCACGACACCTACGGCCAGGCGCTGGCGAACATCTATGCGAGCATGGAAGTCGGCATCTCGACCTTCCACTCCTCGGTCGCCGGCCTCGGCGGCTGTCCGTATGCGAAGGGCGCGACCGGCAATGTGTCGACCGAAGACGTGCTGTACATGATGAACGGCCTGGGCGTTGATACCGGCATCGATCTCGACGCGGTGGTCGATGCCGGCCAGTTCATTTCGCAGCATCTCGGCCGCAAGGCGGTCAGCCGTGCCGGCAATGCGATCGCGGCCAGGCGCGCCGGCTGACGCGAAGCCGATCGCGGGGCGAATGTGGCGAAGACGACGCTGCCGCTGCTGCTGAAGGAAATCCGCGCCTGCCGGCTGTGCGAGGCGCATCTGCCGCACGGCGCGCGGCCGGTGGTGCAGGCAGGCGCGGGCGCGCGCCTCTTGATCGTCGGGCAGGCGCCGGGGCGGCGCGTGCACGACACCGGCATTCCCTGGAACGACGTGTCGGGCGACCGCCTGCGCGACTGGCTCGGCCTGCCGCGCGAGGTGTTCTACGACGAGAACCGGGTGGCGATCGTGCCCACCGCGTTCTGCTATCCGGGCAAGGGCGCGAGCGGCGACCTGCCGCCGCGCCCGGAATGCGCGCCGGCCTGGCACGGGCGCTTGCTGCGGTGGATGCCGGACGTGCAACTGACGCTGCTGATCGGCCGTCATGCACAGACATATTATTTGCGGGAAAATGGCAACGCAACACTGACGGAAACCGTTGCCGCGTACGCATCATACCTGCCGGCGGTTTTTCCGCTGCCGCATCCGAGTCCGCGCAACCAGGCCTGGTGGAAGCAGCATCCCTGGTTCGAGCGCGAGGTGCTGCCGGCGCTGCGCAGCCGCGTCGCGTCCATTTTCAAGTAACAAAGAGGAAACATGCTCGATAATATCCAGGACAAGCTGCCCGACAGCGCGCAACGCGTGGCCGACCTGCTGGCCGCGCGCGGCCACGACAAGCCGGTGGTGATGCTGCCCGATACCGGCAAGACCTCGGCCGAAGCCGCAGCCGGGCTCGGCTGCAGCGTCGCCGAAATCGCGAAATCCATCGTATTCCGCCGGCTGGCGGACGATGCGGCGGTGATGGTGGTCGCCAGCGGCGCCAACCGCGTCGACGAACACAAGGTCGCCGCGATCGTCGGCCCGCTCGGTCGCGCCGATGCGAAATTCGTGAAGACCCGGATCGGCTATGCGATCGGCGGCGTGTGCCCGATCGGCCATCTGGAAAAGACGGTGATGCTGATCGACCAGGACCTGATGCGATACGACAGCGTATGGGCCGCCGCCGGCCACCCGCATGCGGTATTCAACCTGACGCCGCAGCAGCTGGCGGCGATGACCGGCGCGCCGGTGGTGGACGTCGCGCTGCGCGAAGGCTAGGACCGCAACAAGGGGGGAGAGATGGCAGTGAACGGCAAGCGCAGGGCATTGATGATCGCGGGCGGAGTGGCCGCCGCCGGCGCGGCCGGCCTGCTCCTGGCGCGTGCCGGGAATACCGGCGCGGCGCTGACGGTCGACACGGCGCTGGCACGGATCGACGCGCTGGCGAAAGGCGCCATTGCCAGCAGCGGAACATGGAATCCGCACCAGATCTTCACGCATTGTGCGCAAAGCATCGAATATTCGATGTCCGGCTATCCGGCGCCAAAACCGAAGCTGTTCCAGGACACCGTCGGCGCCGCCGCCTTCGCCGTCTTTTCCACGGCGGGAAAGATGCGCCACGGCCTGGCGGAGCAGATCGACGGCGCTCCCGCGCTCGAAGCAAGAACCGATGCCGTCGAAGCGCTCGGTCGGCTGCGCGAGGCATTCCTTGAATTCCAGCGCTTCGACGGCCCGCTCGCGCCGCATTTCGCATACGGCCCGCTCGAGAAGCGCCAGTACGAGGCGGCGCACGTGATGCATTTCTACAACCATCTTGACGAAATCACGAGCTGACCGATGAGCCCCGACCTCAAGCCCGGCATCACTTTCGAATGGACTTACACGGTACCGGAGCGCGCCACCGTGCCGCGGCTGTACCACGACACCGGTTTCTGCCTCGATATGCCGGATGTGCTGGCGACCGGCTACATGGTCGGCATGATGGAGCTGGCATGCGTGAACGGAATCATGCCCTACGTCGACTGGCCGCGCGAGCAGAGCGTCGGCGTGCATGTAAGCTTCTCGCATCTGGCGGCCACACCGCCCGGCATGACGCTGCGCATTCGCGGCGAGGTGGTCGAGGTCGACGGCCGCCGCGTGAAGTTCCGCGTCGAGGCCTGGGATGGCGTGGACAAGATCACCGAAGGCGTGCATGAGCGCGTGATCATCCTGCCCGAGAAGTTCAACGCGCGCATCGCCGAAAAGAAAGCGAAACTGGCGGCATGATCAGCTTCGACCCGGAAACCGACAGCGGCAGGGTGCCGTCTCCCTGCATCAGTGTCTGCAGGATGCATCCGCAGACCGGGCTGTGCGAAGGATGCCTTCGCACCATCGACGAAATCGCGCGCTGGAGCGGCGCGACCGAGGAGTGGAAGCGCCAGGTGTGGGTGGAGATCAGGAAGCGGCAGGACGCATTGTTTTAGCCGTAATAAGGAAGATTCACTGCAGAGTCCCTTCCCCCTCCAAGGGAAAAGGAGTAAACGGAGCTTCGCCATGAAAAAGATCGACTGGTATTTCGACTTCATCTCCCCCTTCTCCTATCTGCAGGGAGAACTGCTGCACACCTTGCCGGCGGAAGTGGAGATCCGTTACAAGCCGGTCCTGTTCGCCGGCCTGCTGAACCACTGGGACAACAAGGGCCCGGCCGAAATCGCCCCCAAGCGCACCTGGACCTTCGAGCATTGCGCCTGGCTCGCCTGCAAGCACGGGATCCCGATGACGATGCCGCCGCATCATCCGTTCAATCCGCTGCCGCTGCTGCGCCTGGCGATCGCGCTCGGCAGTTCCCCGGAAGTCGTGCAGCGCCTGTTTCGCTGGGTGTGGCGCGAAGGCCGCGTACCGACCGATGAAATTTACTGGCAGGCATTGTTGAAGGAATTTGATGCGACGCCGGAAATGCTTGATGCGCCTGGCGTGAAGCAGCAGCTGCGCGCCAACGGCGAGGCAGCAATTGCCGCCGGCGTGTTTGGCGTGCCGACCGCGGTCGTGGATAATCGTTGCTTCTGGGGGCTCGATTCCACCGACATGCTGATCGCCTGGCTGCGCGACGACCCCTTCTTCAGTTCCGACCAGCTCAGGCAGGCGCAGCAATTGCCGCAAGGCGTGCATAGAAAGACGTAATGAAATTTTATCAACCTGAGCGCACCGTCTCCGGCCCGGCCTATGGCGCGCTGTTCAAGGTGCTGGCGACCGTGGTCACCATTGTGCTCGCCGGCTACGGCATGACCATCGCGCTGCGCTATCCGCTGCTGCAGTACGGCTTCGGCGTGAAAATGCTGCTGCTGGCGGCTGCGGTCATGCTCGGCATCAGCTATTACTGGTTCCTGCGCTCGACCGTGACCGTCGACGAGCGCGGCATCACCCAGACCTGGATGTATAACCGCCAGGTCGAGTGGCCGGACATCCGCAGCGCGAAGATGATCGGCATTCCCTACATGGGCTGGATCTTCCCGCCGCGGCTGATCGTCCGCACCGGCAACAGCTTCACCA
>Ga0196971_1000199_pt1 | contig 57623 bp, 39 predicted proteins | sample S1v_1013CmetaG_FD_148660 | JGI IMG/M metagenome (GOLD analysis project Ga0196971, IMG submission 148660) | Soil microbial communities from Anza Borrego desert, Southern California, United States - S1+v_10-13C | ecosystem: Environmental > Terrestrial > Soil > Desert | place: USA: California... | reverse complement strand
TTGGTTATCAAAGATTAGATAATATTAAATTCGTTGCTATGCTCAATGACATTTATATTAATTACTGGAGTCTGTTTTTCAATTTCTTTATTCCTTCATTCAAAATAATTTCAAAACAACGCGTAGGGTCAAGAATTATAAAAAAACATGATAATCCTAAAACACCACTGGATAGACTCCTTGAGTCTTATTGCATACCAGCTAGCAAGAAGAAAAAACTATTAGAGCTTCGTGATTCATTAAATCCTTTTGAATTACAGAATGCAATTCAGGTAAGAATTAAAGAAATACTGAAACAATGTCCCTAATCTTTTGTTATGTTAAATATTGATTTAGCCTTGGCACTTAACTACTTTAGTAAAACTTTTGTACTAGAAATTATGAATAATATATATCAGTCAAGGTTAGATTTAATTATGAGTCAACGACTATATCCTAAAGTTAGATTTATTTATGACGCAACTAGCAAAGTCAAACATTAGCATAATTATTTCAAAAATGGTTGATAATGATGTTATAATCCCATCCGCCGGAAATGACAATTTAAGCCTGAGTACGTTCCGATTTGATGCAAATTATTAGCAGATTATATTAAAACCTGAGGTTTGCGAAGAATATAACAGTTCATTGTGACAGGCAGTTATTGTTTATGGAGTAAGATAAAAGAAAAGACGCGGAAGGCCGCGTCTTTATTTTGAATAATAATTTAAGTGCAGATTAGAAAGAGAATGTCAAACCGAATTTCCATGAATCAATTGTAAGTGGAAATGCACTGTCGAACGGCCAAGCCATCTTGTCACGTCTCAGCTGGTACATACCGAATGATACAGCATTCTTAAGCAGGAAATTGATGATCGGTCCTGCGGCAGGCGAACTGTTTAATACCTCGCGTGTGAAGAAATCTGCAGCGCCTAATCCAACCCATTCGATTACTGAGCTTCCCAGACTCTTCCATACCATGAATCTTGGGAATACAAGTGATCTTTCAAATCCTGCATTAAAGCTGAGCAGTGGAATAACCTGTACACGGATCCCTGCTTCAGTCATTTGTCCGAATCTGAATGTCTCATTAAACTGATCCAGTATTTCATTCTCTTCGGTCTGATTTATACCGTCAGGAGCGAAACCTCCTTCGAGCTGCACATCTGTATTGGGATATTTGCCGTTAAGAGCAAACAATTGAATACCCGCTGGCTTCTGAAAATCTAATCTTGTCCATACCATGGAATTTGTCTGATAAGGGATAATTGCCGAGCCGCCGAACTGGTACCCATAACCCGACATAGTTCCAAATCCAAAACGCCAGAGTTCAGCATTTAACTTAATTGCGTCCTCTTCTTTACTTCTGAAATCTTTATTGAAGTTGCTTAAGAATATAAATCCGTTTTTATACCTGATTATTGGACCTTCATATTCCCTCAGTGATGAATATCCTAATCTTACACCTGCAGCTCCTGCCGGATTAAATTTAGTGCCGATTGATTTTAATCCCATTTCAGATGAGAGATACAGAAGCTCCATTGTGGGACGCCCGTTAAACTCAAAATCCATGAAATTGTCGTCATCCCAGCTCCAGCTATCTTCCCAATCCTCATCCTCACATTCATCATCTTCCCAATCTACGGATTCACCCTCCCAGGTATCTTCGGTTTCTAATGTGTCTGTATCTTCCTGATCTTCCTGCGCGAAGGAATCAGCTGAAAAGAGAGCAAATACGGCAAAGAAAAATATTAGTAAGTACTTACGCATTTAAGGCTCCGGGTTTATTTTATATGATATTGTTCGAATTCAAAATGAGTGCCAGTGCCCGGTTGTACCGGAATATTATCTTTAGACGTAAAATTTAACGAAAATGTTACAAAGTGAGTAAGTTAAAATTTATTAATTATAACTTAGATATTCGAATTGTATAAAAAAAGGGAATTGATGTATCTTATTCAATACATCAATTCTGTAAATTCGGATCGATTAGCTGACTTTTATGCCGGACTTTTCTTCTAATGTTTTAACAAGGGTATCCATTAAAACATCATTTTGTACAGGTTTGGTTAGGAACACATCTACGCCTGCATTATAAGCATTATCTTTATCTTTCTGGAAAGCATGAGCAGATAAACCTACCACAGGCAGATTCTGATAAAGAGGATTTTTCCTGATCTCTTTTGTTAACTGAAGTCCGTCTTTTTTTCCGCGAAGAGAAATATCCATCAAAATTATATCGAAACGATTATTGTTGAGCTTTTCATAGAAAGTCTCTTCAGAGTCGCAGATCTGCACTTCAAACTTCCTCTTAAGAAATATCTGAAGGAATTTCTGGTTCTCAAAATCATCTTCTACAACTAATAATCTGGGTTTTATTTGGTCGCTCATTATAGGATCCGTCTGGTTTGTGATCTCAATATTATCTAGGATATTATCGAAAAAAAAGAATTTTGTTTAACAAAATTTAAGGGATAAAAATTTGCACTGTTAATTTAATCGAATTGGCAGAAACTTCCAAGCGGAAGACCCATGAAGCGGTGCAAGCTTCTCTGTTACTAGATTCACACACAACTTCTATCTGCAGACTAAAGTCTACGCTAATGTCTAAAGTAGCATAGGCTTCAGCCTGTTGCTTTTAGTTCACTCACAATCTCCAATAAGAGTAATAAATTCTACATTAGGGAAATGATCCGTCAATCTCCCGCATATTCCGGAGCAATTCACCATACCGGACATGCATTAGCTCACAAAACTGACCTGTGGGTCTAAAACTGAATTGAAAATAGAAGGGGGATTTAGTAACTTGTTTCAATAAAAATTATCCAATCTATAATATGTACCCAACAATCAAAATACTGAACGTAATTCTGCCAATATTGTATGGAGTTACTTTTCTGGTCTATTTATATGATTTTCTGAAAGGCAAAAAGAATCTTGAGAATTCTAAACGGATTTTCCTGTTTATTACCCTTATCACACATACGTTTTACTTGCTGGCAAGGACAATTGAGTTCAATCATCCCCCGATAACTAACGTTTTTGAAATATTTACAATACTTGCCTTTGCCATCAGCTGTTCATATTTCGTACTGGAACTGCTTACGGATATCCGCGGTACCGGAATGTTCATAATAATTCTGTCGATAATTTTTCAACTGGTATCTTCCTTGTTTATTCAGGATCTTACGGAAGTACGGGAAGTATTGAGAAACAGACTCCTGGGACTCCATGTGATCAGCGCACTACTCGGGTATTCGGGAATTACCATCTCGGCTGTGTATGGGTTCCTGTTCTGGATATTATACAAGGAAATTAAATTAAATAAATTTGGACTCATATTTGAACGGCTGCCCAGTCTTGAGAAACTGGAACAGCTAAGCTTTAACGCGGCAATCATCGGATTCGTTTTATTTACGGTAGCAATAATCATTGGAATAATCTGGCTGCCTGCAGCTTTTCCTAATTTCAACTATTTCGATCCTAAGCTTGTTGTTACATCAGTAATTTGGTTATTATATGGAATCGGAATACTAAGTAAGGTTATCGGTAAATGGCAGGGAAAGAAGGTAATCATATTTTCATTTATAGGATTCTCCCTGGCAATATTCTCTATTTTGTTAACAAACTTTTTCGCAAAGAGTTTTCATTCGTTCTATTGAGAGTAAACAGGTAAGGCATTACAGCAAATATGAATATAATAGCAGTAAGTATTAACCATAGAAGCGCACCGGTTGAGATCCGTGAAGCACTTCACCTGAACGATGATGAAATTACTTCCTTTCTTAAAGATCTTAAGGCGGGTATGGTTACAGAGGGATTCATACTGTCTACCTGTAACAGAACTGAAATATACGGGATTCCTAACGATGCCTCTGTAAATTTTCACCACTTCCAGAAGTTTTTAACCGACCGTAAGAATATTTCAGATCTCACTGAAAAGAACTTTCAGAATTATTTCTCTTGCGGCGCGGTTAATCATTTATTTAAGATCAGCGCGGGCATTGATTCTCTGCTCATTGGGGATAACCAGATACTCGGACAAATAAAAGAAGCTTTCCAGAAAGCTGAGAATACAGATCTTGCAGGCTTCTTACTAAAACGCGTATTCGACTCTGCTATTAAAGTTGGCAAAAGAGCAAAGACGGAAACTGAAATCAGTGACGGCGCCATTACTGTAAGTTATGCGGCTGTTCAGCTTATCGAAAAGATATTCTCTAACCTTAATAAAAAATCTGCCCTTGTAATAGGAACAGGTGAAAGCGGAGAAATTGCGGCTAAGCACCTCAGGGATAAGGGCATCGGGAATCTCGCGGTTACCAACAGGACTATAGAAAAAGCAGAACGTGTATCAGAACAATTGCATGCTAAAATTCTGCCCTTCCAGTTCTTCAAAGAGTATGTTCAAGACTATGACATAATTATCAGTGCTACCAGTGCTCCGGAATATATGCTTTCTTATGACGATATTAAAAACGCTATGCGTAAAAGGAATAATGCCTCTACTGTAATTATGGATATCGCCGTACCACGTGACGTTGATCCAAAAGTACGCGATATTGATAATGTGTTCTATCATGATATCGATTCGCTGAAGATAATTGTAGAACAGAACATGAAGAAAAGACAGGGTGAAATACCTAAAGTTCAGAAAATAATAATGGAAGAACTGGTATCGCTCTTCGGTTGGTATAATTCACTCGAGATTACACCAACCATTAAATCACTCAGAGATCACTTTGAAGAAATAAGATCAGAAGAACTAAACAAACAGAAAAATAAGTTCAGCCAGGAAGATTTTGATAAGCTGGATATTCTTACCAAAAGAATTATTAATAAACTGCTCCATCAGCCAACAGTTGAACTGAAGAAAATATCTGAATCCGGATCTGATAATCCTGAAACTGCCGAAAGAATTGAGATACTCAGGAATCTGTTCGGACTTAATTCAAACAACGGACAACATTAATCGGAAATTATTTGAAGAAGAACAAACTTATAATTGGTTCACGCGGAAGTGAGCTTGCCCTATGGCAGTCTGAGTTCATAAAAAAAGAAATTGAAAAGAAGAACAGGCAGACTCAGGTCGAAATTAAAATTATAAAAACCACAGGCGATAAGCTTACCGATATCGCTCTTTCAAAGATCGGCGACAAAGGTCTGTTTACAAAAGAACTTGAAACAGCCCTGCTTAACAGGGAGATTGATATTGCTGTGCACAGCTTGAAGGACCTGCAGACAAGTATCCCGGAGGGACTTAAATTATCTGCTGTTACAAAACGTCACCCCGTAGAGGATGTACTCATTGCCAGAAAAAAAGGAACCACAGTATTGGATCTTCCTCAAGATGCAGTAGTAGCAACAGGTTCTTTAAGAAGAAGATCACAGCTTCTGCATATACGTCCTGATATAAAAGTTGTTGAATTGAGAGGTAACGTTCCAACAAGAATTCAGAAGTTTATTGATTCCGACTGGGATGCAATTATTCTTGCCAGGGCAGGAGTAGAACGCCTTAACCTGAAAAAACATATATCTTCATATATTGATAAAGAGTTAATATTGCCCGCAGTTGGACAAGGCGCACTAGGCATCGAAATACATTCAGATAATACTGAAGCCCATGAAATACTTCAGGCAATCCATGATGATGATACCTTCATTGCTGTTACTGCTGAACGCTCATTATTAAAAGCTCTTGAAGGCGGATGCCAGGTTCCGATAGGAGCTTATGCTGAAGTGAAGTCATCCGGATTATATCTCGACGCAGTAGTTGGTTCCATTGACGGAACTATAACATTCCGTAAAAGCCTGCGTGGCAGCAAAAAAGATCCTGTTAAACTTGGCTGCACTCTGGCTAAAGAGCTTGTTGATGCAGGAGCGGGAGAAATACTTGAAGAGATTTATTCAACAGTACGCAATAACAAATAATGAAGCTCAACAGTTACATATTGTTATTATCTGCACTGTTATATGGCTGCGCCTGCACCTCTGAAACACAACAGCAGAAGGATGCAAATATTAAATTATCAGAAATAACCATTGAACTTCAAATACCCGAAGAGGTAATAAAAAAAGCAGACGAAATAATAATTAATAGAACAGGCGATAAGTTTTTCAGAAAATATATTACTCTGAATCTTGAAAAGAGCAGGGAGATGCAAGACGCATATTATCTCTCTTATAATTTTAAAGTTCCTGAAAAACCTTTTATCAATGAAGAGATTACTTTGATCGTTGACAAGAAAGGTAATCCTCTGCCCGATTTTGAAATTGCAGGAATTCCTGATTGCATCAACGACAGCTGCGGTTTTGATGTATCTAAGGAAAGAGCATTAGCGATTGCTGAACAGGCCGGAATGAAGAAAGGTATCAGAGAATGGGATACAAATTTTGAATGGGATTCAGCTCAGAACAAATACGTCTGGCTTATCCGTTCTACACTATCTGAATCCGAAGGATCTAATGGGAAAAGAGGCACAGGCGAAAGAATTCTGATCGATCCCAATTCAGGTGTGGTATTGTCAAAAACAGAATGGAAAGTATTCTGAAGTGATGACTATGATAAGTGAAAAGATATCGGCGAAAAAGAATTCAAAAAGAGAGAGGATTATAGAAGCAGCTTCCATTTTATTCTCTGAAAAGAATTTTCATGAAGTGATGATGACTGATGTTGCACGTAAAGCATCAATAGCTAAAGGCACTTTGTATAACTATTATAATTCCAAAGAGGACCTTTATTTCTCAGTGATGCTGATCCGTATGGAGAATCTGATCTCTTCTCTCAAGAAAAAAATACAGAATGAAAATACGGTTCTTACTTCACTTCACACTTTTATAATTCATAACTACATGTTTATGATGAAGTACCAGTGCTTCTTTCTTATGTACCAGAGAGAGAATCTGAATGCCTCAAATCTTATATGTGATGAACTGAGGAATAAGAACACGGAATTGCGCCAAATATTACTTAATATTATTTGTGATGGCATCAAAGAACAGTATTTCAGGAATGTCGACCAGGAACTCATTACCGATCTAATTATAGGCGGTATTTTTGCCGCGGTTAATAAGGGCATCAGCAAAAACTATAATAATGATCTGCAGGTAGACGCGCGTGAGAAGATCTATAATTTTATAACAAACGGACTGCTGAATGGGATTGGCATGAAGCAGAAAATAATACTCATAACACGGTCAGAAGATGAAGCTGAAGAATTTACAGCTCAGCTTAACGGCAGAAATATAATTTATTTACCTGCACTTGAAGTGGTTCCCATTAGCAATAAAAAAATCGCTGAAGAAGTAATATCATCTCTCATTGAAACTGATTATCTTATTCTTACTTCTGCTAACGCGGTAAAAGTGCTTTCAGATATATTGCTGCAAAACAATACATTCCGTGATTTTTCTACTATAACAGTCGCTGCTGTGGGAAATAAAACCGCAGCACTATGCAGTAAGTATTCAATTCCGGTCAATCTTGTACCCCAAAATTTTAGTGCACAGGGATTGATAAATCTGTTTTCTTCCGTTGATCTGAAAGGAAAGAAAATTTTCATTCCCGGTTCGGCTATATCAGCTGATACACTTCCTGATTATTTTGATAAAGCCGGCGCTCTGGTAAAAGTAATCAGTCTGTACGATGTACGAATACCTGATTCTCAGAACTATAAAGATACAATTGGAAAAATAGCCGCGAATAAGCCTGAGCTGTTTGTATTTACAAGTCCATCTTCATTCAGAAATTCGCTGCAGTTACTCTCAATCGAAAACCCCTCGGCTTATTTTCAGGATAGCATTATCGCGGCCATAGGGAATACAACCAAAGCTGAAATTGAACAGCATAATATAAAAGTTGATATCCTTCCGCGCGAAAATACACTTGAAGCTTTGGGAAGATCAGTTTCACAATATTTAAATCAAAATACACTGTAGGAGAACTATTGGAATTACAAAATGATCTGTTCTTAAGAGCTTGCAGAAAGAAATCTGTTGAACGTACTCCTGTCTGGATTATGCGCCAGGCCGGAAGATATCTTCCTGAATACAGAAGAGTAAGGGAAAAAGCTGATTTCCTGACAATGTGCAAAACTCCTGAACTGGCAGCAGAAGTAACAATACAGCCCGTTGATATTATTGGTGTGGATGCGGCAATATTATTTTCAGATATTCTGGTAATTCCTGAAGCGATGGGAATGGAACTTCAGATGCATGAGGGAAGGGGTCCCGTATTTCCGAATCCGCTAAGAACATACGATGATGCAGGCAGACTCAAAACTCTTGATCCATTTAAAGATCTTAAGTATGTGCTTGATGCGGTAAGTCTGACTAAAAAGGAATTGAACGGACGCGTACCATTGATCGGGTTCAGCGGATCACCCTGGACTTTGTTAACCTACATGGTTGAAGGAAAAGGATCAAAGAATTTTTCATTTGTAAAGAAAATGATTTATGATGAACCTGACCTTGCACATTCCATCCTCGACAGGCTTGCACTGGCGGTTTCAGATTATCTCTCAGCAAAAATAGAATGCGGTGCTGATGCTGTTCAGATCTTTGATACATGGGGGGGAATACTGGCACCTAAAGATTTTGAAGAGTTTTCTCTACAGTATATTAGTAAGATTGTTGATAACATTAAACGAAAAAAACAACCTGTAATTGTATTTGCAAAAGGTGTACACTATAAGCTTAACAGGTTATCTAAATGCGGCGCGGATGTGATCGGATTAGATTGGACTATGGATCTCGGGAAAGTAAGAAAAAGAATCGGCGACAGGGTAGCTCTTCAGGGAAATATGGATCCTTGCATTTTGTATGCGAGTCCCGAAAAGATAAGAGAAGAAGTTAAAATTATACTGGAGTCTTATGGCAAAGGGTCGGGACACATATTCAATCTGGGTCACGGCATTCTGCCTGATATAGATCCTGAACATCTGAAAGCACTGGTAAGATTTGTAAAAGAAGAAAGTAAGCGATACCACAAATAAATGAAGGTTGTGTTAATAGCAGTTCTGCTCATAAGAGGGCGCATATAAAATAAGGTAACAACTATGTTCGAAATTGATCTTAATAAAATAATAAAATATGATAAACCGGGTCCCCGTTACACCAGTTACCCCACAGCTCCGCAGTTTAATGAGAGTTTTAAGCATGAGCCGTACCTTGATGAAATCATAAGAACAAATTACGGAAATAATCTGCCCGATCTTTCATTATACTTTCATATCCCTTTCTGCGATACCCTTTGCTATTTCTGCGGATGCAATATGCTCATTACACGCAACCGCGACAGGGTAAAGGAATATATTAAATATTTAAAAAAGGAAGTTGATCTTATTCGTCCGTACCTGCTTGCTGACCGAAAAGTAGCGCAGCTTCACTGGGGAGGCGGAACTCCTACTCATCTCGATCCTGATGAAATCACCGAACTCATTTCCTATATTAAGCAGTCCTTTCAATTCAAACCGGATGCTGAAGAGGGATGTGAAATTGATCCGCGCGGACTCACAAGAGAACATCTTGCCGCACTTAGGGCGGGGGGATTTAACCGCATAAGTATGGGCGTTCAGGATTTTAATGACAAAGTTCAGAAAGCAGTAAACAGGTTCCAGCCTGAGGATATTACCAGGCAGACAGTTCAGTGGGTAAGGGAGCTTGGATACCACAGCATCAATCTTGATCTTATGTATGGATTACCTTTCCAGAATATAAATACGTTTGCCGATACTGTTGATAAAGTAATTGATATATCTCCCGACCGTATAGCTGTATTCAATTATGCTCATGTACCGTGGCTTAAAAAACATATGGCGCTTATTCATCCTGAAGATCTTCCTGTACCAGAAGAGAAACTTCAGATATTGAAAATGACGATTGAAAAGCTTACTTCTGCCGGATATGTATTCATAGGTATGGATCATTTTGCAAAACCAGAAGATGAGCTTGCTGTTGCTCTGCGGGAAAAGAAGCTCTACAGGAACTTTCAGGGATACAGTACAAACGCAGGTACTGATCTCTATGCTTTTGGAATTACTGCTATTAGTCAGCTCCAGGAAATATACGCGCAGAATTATAAAACAGAAAAGGAATACTTTAACGCGCTTGATAATGAGATCCTTCCTGTTACAAAAGGTTATAAGCTGAACAGTGATGATCTTCTGCGCCGTTATGTAATAATGAAACTTATGTGCGACTTTGAGCTTGATATGAAGTCAGTGGAACAGAAGTTCAAGATCAACTTCAGGGAATATTTTGCCTGGGGTTTGAATAATCTTACTGAGTTATTAAATGATAATCTTGTTGTTATAGATGGTGATATGATTAAGGTTACTGATATGGGCCGGCTTCTTATCAGGAATATTGCAATAAGTTTCGATGGTTACATCGAAAGAAAAGAAGATACAGCGAAATATTCCCGGACGGTATAAGAGTCTAATCCGGCCGAAACATTTGATTAAATAATTGAAAGAAAATCATGACCAAAACTGCCGTTGTGTTATTTAACCTCGGAGGACCTGATTCACCGGAAACTGTGGAACCCTTCCTCTTTAATCTCTTCTGCGACAGGGATATATTTAAACTTCCATTTCAAACAACACTTGCTGCCTTTATTGCTAAGAAACGCGCACCAAAAGTAGTAGAGGAGTATAAACTCATCGGCGGCAAATCACCAATAGGAGAATGGACAGAACTGCAGCGCAAAATGCTTGAAGAAAACCTCAGGCAGATAAACCCTGATACCGATGTATATATCGCTATGCGCTACTGGAAGCCGCTGACTAAAGAAACTGCAGCTGAGGTTTCCAAAAATAAATATGAAAGAATAATACTCCTTCCTTTATACCCTCATTACTCAATATCCACAACGGGATCTTCTTTTAATGAATGGAACCGCTGCTTCACTCCCGATAGTGAAAAGCAGATTTATGTAGATAATTATTATGATCACCCGGGCTACATTAAGGCAATAAATGAAAAGATAGATGAGGGATTGCTTAAGTTCCCTGAAAATATCCGCAAAGATGTACAGCTTGTTTTTAGTGCTCACGGTACTCCGGTCAGCTATGTAAAAAAGGGCGATCCGTACAGTCATCAGATAAAAAAGACTATAGCGGCTGTTATGGAACAGAGAAATAATTCTCATTCTCATCATGAATGCTTTCAGAGTAAAGTGGGTCCCGCTAAATGGCTCGAACCCTCAACAGATAAAATGATAGAAGAACTGGCAGAGAAAGGGGAAAAGCATTTACTTATTATTCCCATCAGCTTTGTTTCTGATCATGTTGAAACTTTATTTGAACTTAATATTGAATACAGACACGTTGCTGATAAAGTTGGGATAGAAACATATATTGTAATGCCTGGTATAAATGATTCTAAAACATTTGTCGATGCTCTTACGGATATAGTTAATAAACAAAAATAAATCCGCTCACTTATGAACAAAAAAATTGTTATTCTTGGTGCCGGAATATCCGGACTCTCAACTGCATACTGGCTTCACAAAGCCGGCTGTGATGTTACTATCCTGGAAAAGAACGCGCAGCCAGGCGGGGCAATGATATCAAGGAATATTGACGGATTTATGATTGATTATGGTCCGAACAGCGGATTAGAAACATCCCCGCTTATCAGGAAGATTGCAGAAGAGACCGGGTTATCTGATCAGATGATATATGCCAATGAGGAAGGAAATAAAAGATATATACTTAGAAATGGTTTACTGCACGCTCTGCCCACAAATCCACCCGCATTCTTTAAAACAAAACTATTTTCAGGAAAAGCAAAACTGCGGCTAATGCTCGAGCCCTTCATCGGAAAATCGGATGATGGATATTACCAGAGCATTGCACAATTCGTAAGAAGAAGATTAGGACAGGAATTTCTTGATTACGCAATAAATCCTTTTGTTGCCGGAGTGTTTGCAGGCAATCCTGATGACCTTAGTGTAAAGAGCGCGTTTCCTAAACTGTACCGGCTGGAGGAAGTTTACGGCGGACTCATTAAAGGAATGATAAAAGGCGCGCGTGAAAGAAAACGCAGCGCTGAGAAATCAAAACAGAATGCAAAGATGTTTTCCTTTAAAAATGGAATGCAGTCATTCCCTGAGAAAATCTCGTCAGTACTAAAAGAAAATATTCATTACAATGCATGTGTGAAATCCATTATCAAGGTTGGAAATCAGTACCAGCTCAATTATCTTGTTACGAACAATATGACCGAACTTAAAACTGATATTATTCTTTCAACAATTCCGTCATATATTGCTGCTGATCTCTTTGGAGATTTTGACGGAACTCTTCGAAATCATCTGAAGGCTGTTTATTATCCCCCCGTTATGGTTTTATATTTAGGATATAATAAAAAAGCTATTGGTCAGCCGCTTGACGGTTTTGGATTTTTAATTCCTCAGAAAGAGAAAAGATCTTTTCTGGGGGCAATATGGAGCTCCGTAATATTTAAGGAGCGCGCACCTGAGAATAGTGCAGCTTTTACTCTTTTCATCGGCGGTGCACGTTCTCCCGAATTATTCCAGCTTCCAAAAGATGAGCTCATCAAAAAAGTACTTACTGAGTTTCATGAGATCATGAAGATAAAAGAGGATCCGGTATTTCTTGAAAATATGTTATGGGAAAAGGCAATTCCCCAATATAATATTGGCTACATAGAACATGAAAGATATTTTGAAAAGTTTGAAGAACAGAATCCGGGAATATTCTTAAGCGGCAATTACCGCGGCGGAATTTCTGTAGGTGACTGTATTAAAAATTCTGAACTGGTAAGTAACAAAGTTATTCAATTTCTAAACAATAAAACTTAGCCCCGGAGATATTTATGGCAAGCTTTCCTGTTAAACGCCTCAGACGTTTAAGATATAATCCTGCTATTCGCAATATGATCAGAGAAACACATTTACGTAAAGATGATCTTATTTATCCTTTATTTGTTGTACCCGGTGAAAATGTTAAGAATGAGATTCGTTCAATGCCCGGAGTATATAACTTATCAATAGATAACCTTGTTCTGGAATGTAAAGAAGTAGCCTCACTTGGTATACCGGCAGTTATATTATTCGGTATTCCGGAATCGAAAGATGAACGTGGTTCAGGAGCATATGATCCGAACGGAATAATTCAGAGAGCTGTGAGAGCCATAAAAGCCGAAGTAAAAGATCTTATTGTAATTACTGATGTGTGTTTATGTGAATATACTTCGCACGGTCATTGCGGTGTTCTTAATGGTGAAGAGATCCTGAATGATGAAACACTGGAACTTCTGGCTCAGGAGGCGCTCACCCATGCACAGGCAGGCGCCGATATCATTGCCCCCTCTGATATGATGGATGGCAGGGTTGCCGCAATCAGAAAATTACTGGACGAAAATGGATTCCAACATATTCCCGTTTTGAGTTACGCAGCTAAATATGCATCAGGGTTTTACGGACCTTTCCGCGATGCCGCGCAGTCAGCTCCCGCCTTCGGTGACAGGCGTTCACATCAGATGGATGTTGGTAATGCAAACGAAGCACTGCGTGAGGTTGAAACCGATATAGAGGAAGGTGCTGATATGGTGATGGTTAAACCTGCCGGCGCTTATCTTGACATTATATGGAGAGTTAAAGAGAAATTCGGCTTGCCCACTGCTGCATACCAGGTGAGCGGAGAATATGCCATGATTAAAGCTGCCGGCAGAAATGACTGGATAGATGAACAGCGCGTTATGCTTGAATCCCTGATCGCGATTAAACGTGCAGGAGCTGATATGATATTAACATATTTCGCAAAAGATGTCGCCAGACTACTTTAATAATTTGCAGCACAGATTTTTATCTGTGCCCTATGCTAGATGTGCAAAAAGTAATCTGATCTTTTAATCTGTGTACCTTAATTTGAAATTTATTCCGGAGATATTGATGCAGACCCAAAAAAGTGAGCAACTGTTTAATGAAGCAAAAAAATACATTCCCGGTGGAGTTAACTCTCCCGTGCGGGCATTTAAATCCGTTGGCGGTACACCCTTATTTATTAAAGAAGGCCGCGGATCTAAATTCATAGATGTCGACGGGAATGAATATATAGATTACATAGGCAGCTGGGGACCCCATATTTTCGGACATAATCCACGATTTATCAAAGACGTTCTTTTATCCGCCATAGAAAATGGAACGAGTTTCGGTGCACCCACTCAATCAGAAGTAGAAATGGCCAGGCTTATTACTGAACTGGTTCCTTCAGTAGAAATGGTAAGAATGGTTAACAGTGGAACTGAAGCTACCATGAGCGCGGTTCGTGTTGCCCGGGGTTTTACCGGACGTGATAAGATCATCAAGTTCGAAGGATGTTATCATGGACACGCCGATTTTTTTCTCATTAAAGCTGGATCGGGAGCACTCACATTCGGCACGCCTACAAGTCCCGGAGTTACAAAAGGCATCTCTGCTGAGACACTTATTGCAGATTACAATAACATCGAATCAATCAAAAAATTAGTTTCAGCTAATAAAGATCAGATTGCCGCAATTATAATTGAGCCGGTTGCAGGTAATATGGGCGTGGTAAAGATGAAGGAGAGTTTTCTTAAAGAAGTTCAGGAAATAACCCGTAATGAAAATATTGTATTAATTTTTGATGAAGTTATGACCGGATTCAGAGTGGCAAAAGGGGGTGCACAGGAATTATTGGGAGTTACCCCTGACCTCTCAACTTTTGGTAAAATTATCGGCGGCGGATTACCTGTCGGTGCTTTCGGCGGAAGAAAAGATATTATGGAAATGGTATCTCCTTCAGGACCAGTTTACCAGGCAGGAACACTGAGCGGAAATCCGCTTGCCATGGCTGCAGGTATTGCGGCGCTGTCTTATATAAAACAGCATACTGAAATGTACGCGGTTCTGGAAGAGAAATCTATCTATCTTGAAGGAGGTATGCTAGAAAACCTTAAAGCCCTTAAAAAAACATTTGCATGGAACAGGGTTGGATCAATGATGTGCTTATTCTTTACTGAGCAGGAGGTAGTTGATTTCAATACCGCGTTTACTTCCGACACCAAACTCTACGGCAGATATTTTCATGAAATGCTGAATAGAGGTATCTATTTGGCTCCGGCACAGTTTGAAGCCATGTTCGTCTCAACTGCTCATACGCAGGATGATCTTGATGCAACCATCAAAGCGCATTATGAATCACTGAAAGCAGTTTTATAATATCATTTAAGCTGTTTTAATTTATATACAAACAACTTGTCATTGTATTTCTCTCCTGTGGTTAGCATATGGTGTAATTCCTCAAGGATGAGAAAAGCAATTTTATGAACTGCTTCAAGATGGGTATTCCCCTAAATATTTCCTAATTTTTACAAACATAATTTTTCATTTGCAGATGTTCAAGTTCATCAAACCAGGACGCATAATCATTTCTTTTGAATAGCCTGATCTTGCCTAAAAGTTTTTTATCCCTGGATCTGTGATATTTCAGAAATATAAAATCATCGTCAACACCGATGATCTCTATCTTACCTGAAGAATGACTCATCACATATTTAACTCTTTTTGCTAATCCTGAAATATATTTTTTTGATTCTTCAAATAAAAAATATCCCTGAACCATAGGAACTACAAACGACTGATTACCTTCTGTAGGTCTTCCCTGGAAAAGATAATACTGTGGGCATCCGATGAATGACAGTCTCTTAAACAGATCTGCCAGTACTTTCGAATCGTCATTTACACCTTTTATTAAGGGACATTGATTTACACAAATTGCGCCAGCTGATATTAGTTTAGTAACCGCGGCGATGGCTTCACTGGTAATTTCCCGTGGGTGATCAAAATGATTCATAATGTAGATTCTTTTCTTTGGCTTGCTGAATTCTTTAATAACCTGAAGTAATTCATCATCTTCACTTATTCTGAAGGGATTAAAGGCAGTCATCTTTGTGCCGATTCTGATGATATTTACATGAGGTATATTTCTGATATCACTTATAATTTTCCTTAGATGCCTGGTCCCAAGAATCAATGGATCTCCTCCTGTCAGAAGTACATTCGTAATCTCGGGATGAGCTGAAATATAATCCAAACCCTCCCGGATGTCATAAGATGCCTCATCATTCTCATTCATAAAAAGCCGTTTTCTGAAACAATATCTGCAAAAAGCCCCGCAGACCTCGTTTACCAGGAGTACTGCAGTATCCTGATATTTGTGCTGGCAGGCTTTGCTAACAGTATAAGAGAGTTCGTTTGATGGGTCAAGTGATCCCCATTTATCTAACTCACTTTTTTCGGGTATTATTATTCTTCTTAATGCATCAGCAGGATCATCCCAATTGATCAGAGTATTGTAATAAGTGTTTGTCCTAAAGGCATATACTTCAGAGACTTCTTTGATTATTTTTTTCGATTCTGAGTTTAACTGGTGCATCTTTTCAGGATGAGTAATATAGGTGATTTTCATTTTTTTTACCTCCTATTTAACACGGCAAAAAGAGTGCAAACGTAATCCGCGTAAGGTTTGAGAAATGGAGAGAGGAGAAAAAAAAGCGGTCTGAAAACCGCTTTTTATACTACTTAATATCGGTGACTTTACTTATATCGTCCAGGCGAACAAACTTTTCCTGAAATTTAACACTGCCTTTGGTCTTTATCGCCTTAATAAATTTTACGTTAACACCGGTTTGTTTTTGTTTTTTTGCTTTATCTGCAAATGATTGTACTTTTGCCATTGGTTACTCCTTTTATCTAGACAAATATAGGAAATATCTAAATAAAATAAAATAAAAAAGGAGTTCCTTAAAGAGCCCCTTAACCCTCAAATATCTTCTTTAACGCTTCCGTTTCAGAGGTTAATCCTAAAGAAAGCATCAATTTAATACGTGCTTTCTGGCCGTTCAGATAGTCCGAAAAAATAACCCCTGCCTTGTGAAGCCATTTGCCCGCTCCCGGATAACTATAAATATCCAGAGTTTCCCCCGCAGGGCACCGTGAAACCAGAACAACAGGTATTCCTTTTTCCACAACATACATTATACCCTTGAAAGCTGCCGGAGGAACATTGCCAACACCCATGGCCTCTACAACCAGCCCTTCCGTCCCGCTGTCTGCGGAAAAACGGAAGAACTTCTCCTCCATACCGGCATAAACTTTCAGAAGATCAACATTGGCATTTAAAGTATCTGTTTGCAGAGTCTCAAGTTTACGCGGCATTCTGTTGTAGAAAACTCTCCCGCGGTCTACAATGCCTATTGAACCAAAGTCCAGACTTTGAAATGTTTCAACATTATCCGTGTGTGTTTTTGTTACCTCGCTTGCGGCATTTATTTCTCCGGACAGACAGACTAAAACGCCCATGTTGCGGCTGTTGGGATTAAGACAAATATAAATTGCATCTTTAAGATTGCGGGGACCGTCCCAATCAGGTTCAGAACTATTCTTCATTGAACCTATAACAACAATGGGAACAGATGTTTTAATTGTAAGATCCAGTAAATATGCTGTTTCCTCAAGAGTATCCGTACCATGCGTTACTATAATCCCATCATATTTATTCTCATCAAGAAAGCTCCGGATCTTTTTTGAAAGCGAAAGCATGAGCTCTGGAGTCATATGGGGACCCGGATATTTCCCAAAATCATAATGACTGATTTCTGCAAGGTTTTTTATATCAGGCATCATTTCAAGAAGATCATTGCCTGAAAAGTGGGGAACCGCACCGCCGGTATTCTCATCTATTTTCATAGAGAAAGTTCCGCCAGTAAAAACAATAAGGATATTTTTCATTTATTAGTATAGTTTGTTGATTAGATGCTTTTCGAAAATTTTACGAAGATATAGTTTTTAATCCTGTGAAGTTTTATTAAGAGATTTCACTTTATCTATGATTTTCGGAAATACTTCCAGTGAAAGATTTATGCTCTCAATATCAAAGTTATTTGCGTAGAACACCAGATCATCTCCGTATCTCTCAAGAAAGTTGATAGCACTCTCTGAACCGGTTTCTTTAACTTTATTTCCAAATCCCAATATATCATGAATAAAGTGATTTTTGCAGGCGGTTTCCCATAGGGGAATAAGCTCCTCTTCAAGCTTCTGTAATATACCGGAGAGTTTAACAATATTTTCAGCTGTAACCTGATCTGTAATATGACCTATTCCTTCATCTTTGATCTCAACTCTTTCAGTGTGTTTCAGATACTTTGTTAGTTCTTTAAATAAATCATACATCTGTACAGGTTTTACCAGGTACCCGTCAAATCCCGCGTCAAGAATCTTTTGTTCATCTTCCTTCATTGCAGAAGCAGTTATAGCAATTACTGGTATTTTAGCCAGTTGGGGATCCGATTTAAGGATCTTAATTGCCTCAAATCCATTCAGCACCGGCATTCTTATATCCATAAGAACAATATCCGGTCTGTATTCTTTCACAAGTTTAATTGCCTCTTCACCATTGCCGGCTTCAATTGATTCGATATTTGTATGTTCAAAGAATTCCTTAATCAGGTTTCTGTTTAATTCAATATCATCTACTACAAGTATAACGGATTGCTGGAATTCTATATTATGAACATCGAATGTAAATAATTCCGCAGGCCTGGCAGGTGTTGCGGCTGCAGACACATTATGCAGAGTAATTTCAAAACAGCTTCCTTTACCCACATCGCTTCTAAGAACGATAGTTCCGTTCATCATTTCAACAAGACGCTTCGTAATTGCTAGTCCAAGTCCTGTTCCGCCATACTGTTTTGAGCTTTGTCCGTTCAGCTGCTTGAACGATTCAAATATCTTCTGATGTGCTTCTGCGGGAATTCCTATGCCACTATCCTCAACAGTTAATATCAGGTCAACAGTGCTTCTGTCATCCTGTGTATATACTTTAGAAAGCGACAGTTTTATATAACCGGTTTCAGTAAACTTAACTGCATTTCCGATGAGGTTGAATAATACCTGCCTTAACCGTACCTCATCAAGTAACAGACTCTCAGGCAGATGAGGATCAATTGAAATGATGAAATCCAGATTCTTCTCAGCAATCCTCATTGAAAATATATTCTTCGTTTCACTGATGAATGTATATGGATTAACAGGTTCATAACGCAGTTCCATCTTACCGGCTTCAATCTTAGAAAGGTCAAGTATATCATTTATTAAAGTAAGAAGGTTTTTACCGCCTGACTTGATTGCGTCAAGATAACCTTTAAGCTTTCTGTCATTTATATGCATGCTGAGCAGATCCGTGAACCCAAGTATGGCATTCATTGGGGTGCGGATTTCATGACTCATATTTGCCAGGAATTCTGATTTCAGACGTGATGATTCGAGAGCCTGTTCTTTTGCATGTATAAGTTCATACTCATTCATCTTTAATTCGGTTATATCTCTTGCTGATGCAAGTACGGTTTTAACTTTATCGTCCTTTGTAAACTCAGGTGAAAGAATAGCATCAATCCACATCTTATTCGGAGTCTCAAATTCAATCCTCATCGGACTTTTGGTTTCAAAGACTTTATCTATCGCATCCTGCCATAGATGAAAAATATCTTCAGTCATTCCGATTTCAAATTGGTTCTTACCTAATACATCAGACGGTCTGTAACCCATCATGGTGCGGTTCAAATACAATAACCTGCTGTTCCTGTCGAACCTCATAATGTAATCTTTGGAATATTCAGCCAGAGCTTTGAATTTTTCTTCAGAATCTCTCAGCGATTCCTCGATCACAATTCTTTCATCAATTTCCTTCTGAAGCTGGGTAACTGCATTTCTTAATTCCGCAGTACGTTCAGAGATCTTCTGTTCAAGTTCCTCATTTATTTTTATAAGGCGAAGTTCCAGCATCTTTCTTTCAGTAACATTTACAAGCACATTAAGAACCGCGGGTTCCTGATCATACGTGATCAGTGTTCCTCTTATCTCAACAAATAACCGCGAGCCCGATTTTGAATATAGCTCTATCTCATAGCTCTGTATATCAATACCCTGCATGCGTTTTTTTGTATTATCATATACAAGCTGTTTGTATTCCTCAACAATGAAATACATTATATCTCTTCCAATCACGTCATCAGCGGTATAACCCAAAAGATCATATACTACACTGTTAGCGTATACTATTTTTCCCTTTTTATGCACGATGATCAAATCAGGAAGATTTGAAACCAGACCCTTATAACGCTCCTCACTTTCCTTTAATACCTGCTCTGCATTCTTCTGCTCAGTTATATCTTTTGCGACTGCGGCAATATGTGTAATTTCACCTTCCTTGTTTTTATAGGGATAGTAGTGAACATCCATATACCTTTCAGCAAGATGACCAAATGTAAATTTATGCTGGAAAGATACTTCCTGACCCCTGAATGATTGATCTACCGCATTCTTAATGTGTTTGTTAAATATCTCATCACCCCATAAGTCAGGCATCGCCTTCCCGACAATCTCATTCCGGGGAAGATTAAACGCGTCACAATATGCTTCATTAACTGCTTCATAAACATAATTCCTGTTAATCAGACTCATGAATTCTTTAGAAGTGTTAACAATGAAATCATACTTGTTGCTGTTCTCTTCAAGTAATTTCCGCTGAGTAATATCCTCTTTTACGGTGATAAAATGTGTTATCTCGCCTTTAGCATCAGTTATAGGTGAAATAGAAACTATCTCCCAGAAATACTCACCATTCTTTCTCTGGTTTAACATTTCACCTTTCCACTCTTTATCGTTGGTGATTGTTTCCCAGAGATTATTGTATTTGGTGGGGTGAGCTTCAGCATCTAAAAGAAATTTGGATGTGGTCCCGATTATTTCATGAGCAAGGAATCCGGTGGACTGATAAAACTTAGGATTTACATACTCTATAACCTTGTTGACATTGGTGATCATCATTGTTACGGGACTTTCAACAACTGCCCGCGTAAGCTTGCGCAGCTCTTCTTCTATCTTCTTCCTTTCTTTTATTTCTCCCTGGAGTGTCTGGTTGGAACTGCCGAGTTCGTTCATGGCGAACTCAAGAGATTCAACCATAAGATTGAACGAATTTGCAAGCTGACCGATTTCATCTTTTGTTTTTACTTCAGCTCTTTTAGAGAGATCACCTTTTGAAATTTCATTAAAGATGGAAACTATTTTATGAAGAGGAGATGTAACAATGCGGCTTATGCCAAATGCCGCGGCAATACCAAAAAGAAAAATAAATACGCTGATACCGAGCATCATTTGCTTGAATGAAGAAATATCATCATTCAATGCTTTAAGTGATAACCCGATATATAACTGCCCAAGATTACGGTTATCCTTTACAACAGGAGTCATGATCTGATAAATTGTTCCTGCATCAGATATGTTTTTACCCAGTCCCGCTTTTTCATATTCAGAATTCTTTGCCCTCTCAAGGTTATAAGAATTTACAATCCTGCCCCTGTCATTCTTAAGCACAATAAATACAATATCCTGATTCTGACGGGCAACCCTGAAAGCATTATCAATATCATCAATAAGTTCAAAATCCAGTGCAGCTCTTACGCTGTATGCAGTCATGTCAGATATGCTGTTTGCTTTATCACGTATCAGCAGCAGTGATCTTTCAGCCATCTTTTTTGGAGTAAACAGGTATAGATATAAAGAAATAATGCTGATGAGCAGTGAGATCAGCAAAATCAATTTGGAGCTTATACTATGAGGTTTTAATATTCTATTTGTTTTTGAAACATTCATCAATACGCTTAACGAATAACTAATGCCAGATTAAATAACTCTGCAGAGATCTGACAGGATTCTCTCTGCAGCTGAGCATAGTTTATAATAATCTTTGGTTTATTCTTTTCCAGTCCCACACTTATGGATGCCTCACCAGAAAGTACATCATCAGGGTCACCGGATAAGGTAAGTATATGAGTGCCCTTTAAGTATTTCTTAAGTTTTGAGATGGAAAGTCCTTTCGTTAAATATATAACAGAATACTTATTAATTAAATCCGGTAATAATTCTACTTCTGCAATTGTAGATTCAATACCCTCACGCTCAAATGCCTCAGACATCACTGATGCTGAGTTATCTGTCTTTTCATATACCACCAGTATTTTCGGTTTTGATTTTTCATATAGACTGATATAAGAGAACATTTTGGAAAACATAATTGCCTGAACGCCGGGTGTGAGAGGAGTTATCTTCGGATTTGATATTGCATGACATAAACCGGCAGCAGTAACCGTCACTATTATAGAAAATATTAAATATAACTTAAATTTTTGCATCAGATTCTAATATGATAATTCATACAATGCTCTGAATATTAAACTAGTTGAAGGTGCAGGCAGAGGAGCACTGTTGCCTCTGAATGCCTGAATATATTCATAATTATTATTCAGCAGATTAAGAACTCCGAGATCTAGCTGTAAACCGGGAATGAAAAGATCTTTTGTTCTGAAATTCAGGTTGATTATAAAAGTGGGATCAAACTCCTTCATAATATGCTTCGGGAGTTCATTGGAACTCGTAGGCAGAACCCCTTTTATATATCCATATCTGTGACCTACATACGAAACAGAGGGATTGATTGACAGGTTATCAGAAAATTTAATTCCCGTAAAAGCATTTATCTTTATCGATGGAAATCCCAGTATATCATTGCTTCCGGGTTTGGCTTTGAAAAGCTCCAGAGTATTTTCTGTTATTGTGAAATATGAAAGATTGAACCCAAGCTTAAATCTGTTCTTTATCAGTTTATACTCCAGTTCCATTCCTCTCGAACCGATCTTATCAAGATTACCATATGGGAAGTCGTAGAAAGATGTATCTTCTTTTACGGTTATTACATCTTTATAATGTATATCATATACATTCATTACCAGGAAATTCGACGGAGTAATCTGAATACCGGCTTCCAGCTCATAATTCATACCTTTTTCAGGTTTGATATCTTCATTAAAATATCTGCCGCTTGGATTTCTGTACGCCTGACTTATCATTCCTTTAATGTGAAATGGTCCCATAATTTTCGTTAATGCTATTCTGGGTACAAAGTAAGTGCCCCAGATATTTGAATGTTCAAGTCTTCCGCCTATTATAACATTGACCAGCTTGGGCAGATACATTAGCTGTCCGTACGCTACGTAACTATTGAGGTCAGCTTCATACTCATTATTACCGAGAGGAATTTCATAATACCCTTCTACCAGGTCTGAATGCACTTCAACATTTAGTACTTCGAAACCTGTGAGAAGATGAGTCTTATTAAACACTTGCCAAAGTGCGGAAGCCGATCCCCTGGTACCGTGTGTGGTTTTGAAATTTCTGTAGGCTGTATCTGCAAGCTGACCGTTGATAGGTATTAGTCCCTGTGCTTCAAAACGCCATGGATTCTGAATCTTCTCATCAACTTTGGCAGTTACTGTAAGTCTGTCAGAAACTTTATAATCATACTTTAATTGAAAATACAGACTTGTAAAATTTATGGGGAATGAATATGAAAGATACTGGTTTTCGAAGATGCTCCTGAAATCCAGACCCTTATAATTTGCATTAAAGTTCAGATTGATCGGATTAAATTTTATCTTTTGTGTTTCCAGTGGAGTCCAGCTGGAATAATAAGGAATATAATCGCGGTCACTTAATCTTCCTTCTCCTGCGTAACCTGTAAGGCTTAATCCAAGTTCTCCGAATTTCTTTCCAACACCGAAGGAAATATTTCTGTGGGAGAATGTTTCATACATCCTGGAAAGCTGAAAACCCGCATACCCGCCGTTTAATTCCTCAGGAGTTTTGGTAATAACATTTATAACCGCGAGTCCTGCTGAACCTCCATAAATTACTGAGCCCGGTCCCCTTATTATTTCTATTCTTTCAACATTCTCCAGTAAATAATGATTTCCAAAAATTACGCTCGAAAATCCATCCTCATTAACTTCAATTCCATCTATAAGCAGAAGTACTTTGCCCTCATAAGCCCAAAGTCCCCTCACACCTATTCCAATTGGTCCGAATTCGGACTGCATAAAATGAAAACCGGGCACAAGAAGATTAAGTGCATCCATCAGGTCTCTGGCGCCGCAATTTAAAATATCTTCTTTAGTAATCAGTGTCAGAATTCCCGGTGCCTCACGCATAAGCAGTGGAGTCTGCGATGCTATTGTTATCTTAACATCCAGAATTTCCTGCAGAGACATTTTCCGCATCTGCTCAAGAATGTCTTCGTCAACTTCAATGTCCTCCTGTGCTGTAACTCTTAGCGAAATAAAAGTTAGAAAAGTAAAAACATATAGTAGAAATTTATTCATGAACACCCTAATGTTAGAAGGATCCGAATTTAAATGTTAATGCCAGGTTCGCGCCGCTCAGATCGGAGTCGCTCAATCCTACCATCTCAACACCGCTTACCAGCCGGTATTTGGCTCCAAGGCATAAACGGAAGTAGGTTACTACATTCAGTTCCGCGTTTGCCCCAATTTCCCAAACGAAGAAAGAACTATTTTTATCTTCTGCCACATCGTACTGATTCTTTAAAGAATATGTTACCCCGCCACCGCCGACAAGTGTCTGAATATTATAATGCAAAAGTTTACTTGAGTTAAATATGTATTCGAGTATTAAACCACCGTAGCCTTCTTTCAGATAAAGAAGATCTTCAGAAGTTGTCTTAGCACCTTGCGGCTGTGCCGCAGTTGGGGCCTCAATATTATTGGCTAAACCAAATCCGCCGCCTCCGATCATAAAGGAATGGTTGATCAGCCATCCTCCGTATCCTCCCACCATCACTCCGATATCATTTTTTACATTTGTAAAGTTTATCGCAAGCGCACCGTAACCGCCATGCTCAATCTTTCCGATGTCAACTAATGTTTCGTCTTCCTGACTTAATAAAAGAGTGGATGATACTAAGAATAACAACATAACCTTAAACAAACCTGACATTTTAGTTTCCTGTGTATGAATTATTGTTTGACAGCATTATGCTCTGAATTTTCTTTAAAGAATATTTTTATCTCATCGGGAATAAGTGTGAAAAAAAATTCGTAGATCCTTTCTTCAGTGTTGGGCTTCCTAAGGACTTTACAGTAGATATCATCGAAATAATTATTTTTGAATTTATTTAATATTTTGATCTTCAGATTACTGAATAGCGGTATATCCGTATATAGTCTTACTGTCGCGCGCTTATTTGATAAGCTCACAATATGGCCGCTGAGAAGAACGGGTTCTGTTGACTTCTCATCCAATACCACATATTTAAATGGGATCTCAGATTCTAATGGCCGCAGAACATCTTCCTTTTCTTTCAGATATTTATCATAAGCCCCGCCAATACCAATCAGATCATATAATGTAACCGGCTCCTTCACACCCTTGGGATTAACTTTGAAGCTTTGTTTTATGCTTGCCATTTCAGAGATGCAGTCGAAAGTGTTTTCAGAAATGAGAATTTGGTTGCCAACTGTATACGATTGAATTCGTGAAGTAATGTTTACGTTTCTTCCAACCACGCCGTACTTGGCGCGTTTAATTGAGCCGATATTTCCAACTACAACTTCACCTGTATTAATGCCTATGCCCATCTGAAGTTCAGGGAATCCGAGCCTGCGGTTCTCTTCATTGAGTTTCTCCATCGCGTTCTGCATTTCAATTGCGCAGGCAGCCGCTCTTTCAGAATGATCCGGCTTCCAGATCGGTGCGCCGAACAATACCAGTATGGCATCCCCAATAAACTCATCTATTGTGCCTTCGTATTTAAGGATTACATCAGTCATAGCACAGAGATAATTATTTAACAGAGTAACTATATCTTCAGGAGAAAGTCTTTCAGATATTGAAGAGAATCCGCGCAGGTCAGACATCAGAATGGTGATGGTTCTTTTTTCACCGCCTACCTTAATGCCATCCGACTGGAGCAGGTTGTGCACAATTTCATCCGACAAGTACTGCCCGAATGTTCTTCTTATGAATTGATTTCTGATCTCAAGATCTCTGATCCTTTCGGCAAGATCTTTTTGCAGCTTACGGATTGTAAGGTGAGTTTTAACTCTCGCCAAAACCTCTTCTGCCTCATATGGTTTTGTTATATAATCAACTGCTCCATACTGCAGCCCTTTAACTTTATCAGTTGTTTCCGATAATGCCGTCATAAAAATAACAGGAATATCCCTGGTTTCATGTGAATTTTTTAAGCGTCTGCATGTTTCAAATCCATCTATACCCGGCATCATTACATCAAGCAGGATTAAATCCAGCTCATTCGTTGCCGCAAGATTGAGGGCATCGGTGCCATTATATGCAAAGGAAATATTATAATTCTCTTTAATTAATATGCTTCCAAGTACCTGTATATTTTTAGGAACATCATCTACAATCAGGATCTTAAATTCACTGTTATTAAGTATCATAACACACTCCTCACATTTGGATCCGGGTAACAACCCATCACAAATATATCGAACTCTTATCAGATAATAAAAGAAATTATCGGTGGATAGTATCTTATAATAGGTTAACGCTCTCTAATTGCCGGGTTTTGTGAGCCACTGTGCCCGAAAGTTCTAAAGTTTATGCTGCAATTCAGGTCCAGAGTAGCGTAGGCTTCAGCCTGCGAAGGTATTTACAATTTCACTGACTAAATTTTATGCTGCAATTCAGTCCAGAGTAGTGTACGCTTCAGCCTGGGGGGCTTGTGTTGAAACGTCTCACCTTTATTATGTTTTTCAATACTTGCTCCAGCGTAAAACTTTTACTTCAACGAGTTCACCATTCCTAAATTTATTTTATTTGATCTTCATTAAAGATAAATGTAACTTCATTTATCCATTCGCATCAATAGGAGGTCTACATGAACTCATACTTTAAAACTATTCTTTATTTTTCTGTAATACTTGTTCTGGCAATGATTGGCTGTAAAAAGGAATCTTCCGGTGAAAAGGTTTATAAAATTGCTTTTGCCTCATTCGGACCTGATATTGCCGCTGATCTTACAATCAAAGGTTATCTGGATGGTTTGAAAGAAGCAGGCTTCGTTGAAGGCAAAAACCTTGAAGTCACAAAATTCCATGCTGCTGGTGATATGGGTAATATTCCAATGATGATGAAAAATGCCGATTTCAAAGATTATGATTTGCTTGTTCCCATGAGCACCCCATGTCTTGCAGCGGCATTCTCAGGTGTCAAAAACACAAAAATGGTATTCTGTTATGTGTACGATCCAATAGCTGCCGGTGCAGGTAAATCATTTACAGAACATCACAAACTCGCAACCGGAGTAGGATCTTTTCCGCCGCTTGAAGAAACATTTAAGTTTGTTAAAGAGCTTATTCCTGATGTAAAAAGAATCGGCGTGGTATATAACAGCTCAGAAGCTAACTCAAGGAAAGTTGTAGAAGAAGGAAAGAAAATACTTGATAACATGGGAATTGAGCTTGTTGAAGTTACTATAACAAGTACTAATGAGATAACACAGGCTTCTGAATCTCTGGTCAGTAAAAATATACAATGCGCATGGGGATGTGGAGATAATACTTTGCTGCAGGGCTTTTCAGGACTTGTAAAAGCAGCCAGAAAAGCAAAGGTTCCTCTGGTAATAAATGATCCTGAATTTGTGGGCGAGGGAGCATTAGCCGCAGTGGGCATCGGCTGGTATGAAACCGGAATGGCAAGTTCAAAACTTGCAGCCAGAGTACTTAATGGTGAAGATCCTGATAAAATTCCTATTGAGAATGTTGCCGTTAAAAAGCTGATTGTTAATAACAAGATTGCAAAAGAACTGAACCTTAAAATACCGGATACTTTTCTTGCAGAAGCCGAAGTACTGAATTAAAAACTAATGAGATAAAAAAGATCGTGCTGATGCCAGTAAAGAAAACTTCATCATGTTTCTTAGCGTCATTATACCTTTGAATAAAGCACCAGGACGATTATTACGGCAGGGACACAATTGGCTGGTCATTGCAGGATGTTTGTCATCCAATGCAGATACCACACCTGAAGGGGTTAGGGCTTTTTATCTTATTGGAGCTATGCAGATTCTGTCCCTGCGGGACAAAGCGAACAGCAACCACAAAAAATAGACAGGAAAACGATTATCCCAGAGTTGAGGGTATCAGGTCGTAGGAATTTTAGTAACGGCGAATAATTACTTTGCTTAAACTTACGAACAAAAAATATATAAAATATAGATGAACAACTGCTGAAAGCAAAAGAAATGTGACATAAGTAGAGACATAAGGTGTACTTGTTTGCTGCGGTAATGGGGCGGTTTGAATTTAAAACAGCGAAGCTGATTAAAACTTACTCTGTGGTCCTCTCATCACAAAGGCTTTAATCAGCTTCCTGCAAATATTATTTTATAAGAAATATTACTTCATGAGCATGAGTTTTTTTGTAGCTGTATAATTACCTGCTTTCAGAATATAAAGGTAAATACCGCTTGAAAGATTACCCGCGTTGAAAGTAACTTCATATGATCCTGCGCCTCTCACATCATTAACCAGCGTCTGAACTTCATTACCAAGAATGTCGTAAACGATCAGACTTACTTCAGATTCGTTATTCAGTGAGAATCTTATTGTTGTGGTTGGATTAAAAGGATTTGGATAATTCTGCATCAGTTCGAACTGTTCCGGTGTCTGCGCAATTTCCTCTTCTTTTTCACCTGATTCCTTGAGGAGCTTAATGTTTGAATCAGTTGGAATGAAACTGCCTTCAGGGGTCAGTAGAAGCTGGTCGATCATTACAGTTGATCCTGTCTCTCTTCCTGAAACTACGATTGTATGAGTGCCTTCTGTTAAATATCCCAAATCTAATTTAACAACTGAGCCGCTGGTGAAATTTCCGTCGCCATCCCAATGCCACTTATTAAAGTAATCTTTCTTATTACCGAATGGTTTTGCAGCACCGCCGTCCAGTTTCAGGTTAAAAGCGTTAGCTGAGTTAGCACTGGTTTCATAAAAGAATCTTCCCCAGGCATACCAGTTTCCTGCTTTTGGAATATCAACAGTGAATCTGATATAGCTGCTATTCTTTGGGCAATATACAACCTGTGACCCGATGGATCCGGCTTTTGTTTTAAGAGCAGCTCCATTTCCACGGATAGCTTTGTCTGCTGCCAGTATTATTTTTAACGGACTTGTGCTAATTATGTGTGAGCTTTGGTTAGTTATATTTTTGAAGCCTTCAGCAGTTACTATTGTATAACAGCTTCCAGTAAAACACCAGGACAAACTTAACGGGTAATCTGCGAATGCAGTGCTGTTCTGTAATCTGAATCTGCCGATTCTTACTTTAGCTGATGTAATTGTTACTGCAGGTGAAGCAGAAGATGCAAAAGTCAGTTCAAGTTTATTGTCAGCTTTATTAACACCTATACCATAGCGGGGATAGTTTGCGATTTCACTGGTATTAGCTACATATGCAAAAGTTAAAGTTCCTGTACCTGCAAGTTGATTATTAAAATTTAATGAACCCTGATAAGATGTTAAGCTAAAAGCTGCACCGGTACTCTGCAAATAAACATCAAATTCAAATGCGTTTGAAGTTCCTGTTATATTAGCTACACTCATCTGATAGGTTTGCGCCTGAATGATATTACAAAAGAAAAGTAACATTGAACCTAGTATTATATTTAAATAGAATGCCTTCATTGAAAAACTCACCATTATTTGTTTTATAAATGTGAATTCAACTATAAGGAAGTCTGGGGAGTAACCAGTTTACTAAGTGAGACAAAATCTCAGGCAAACTATTTTTTAGTAACCCCTCAGAATACCGCACAGGAGAATCTGTAGATTTACGCTCATGATCTATTAAACTTTAGTGCCAAGCTATAAAAATGAGATTTTCGAATGAATTTGATTTATTTGATGTTTTAATGCGAGGTAAGATTGTAGAATAATACCCAGATGTGCAATTTCGGATATATATCTATAGCAATTATATAAGTTTAAATTAAAGAACGTAAGTACTTAACAGACCGTAAACACACAAAATAATGACACGGCGGATTCCGCGATGAAACTATAGTAAGCGAAGATTGAACTCTTAATTTCTTTTCAAATATAATAGTAATAATAATAAGCGCAAGATAATTTTTATAAATATAAAATTGATTTCGAGTTACCACTTTCTAAGTATTACAAAAAATAGTAATGCTTTCATAATGCATCTCTGTTATAAAAAGCTTATTCTGAACAACTGTTTTGTCAGTTATATGATTATGCAGAAAGAATGTTTCACGATAATACTATCACTGAGTTAATTAAATCAGAATCTTATAAACCAGGGAAATATGTAGAACCAACTCAATACCGATCATCTATGTGCCTGATTGATTCACTGATTTTCTATTATGATGCAGATACATGTCGTCATATGCAAGACCGCCATAGTTCGTCCCGGCAAGTTGTACATCATATGATGAAAGGGAACAGTTTTAAATTAAGATAGCTGCTATCCATTTCCACATATAGGATATCTGGCGGGGCGTATAGATTGGTTCCAGGAAAAACTGGTAATTTGGACAGGTGGACAGGTGAACTAGCTATTTTAAAGGGGTAGCTTGTTTCCTGATAATTGCTGCCGGTTTTTTGTCCATTTTCGCAATTTTATGCGGTTAATATAATCTTTTTCTTCCAATTTTGCATACTTCCATGATAAAAGTATATAAAATTCGTGTGCAGCTGTCCATTTTGGACAGCTCAAATTGTTCCACCTGTCCAAAATTGCACTTTACACGACAGCAATAAACTAAACTTTATCATTAAATGGAATATAGTAATTTGATTTGGAAAACCCGTAAATTACTTATTCAAAATAATGAGGCTTCCGATGAAGTCGGTATTTCTTTTATATATCATTACTTTTTTCCTATTTACACTAATCTCCTGCTCTCGACAGGAAAAAGAATTCACTATTGGTTATTTGCAGTTAACAGACGATCGGGCTTTGGATGAAGCACGAATGGGAGTGATAGAGAGTCTTAAACGGGCCGGTTTTGAAGAGGGGAAAAATATTAAAATTTCCTACAAGAATGCACAGGGGGATATTGCAAACATTCCACTTATCCTTCAGTCATTTTCTTATGAAGGTGCTGATCTCATTATTACAAGTACTACGCCTTGTATGCTGGGCGCACTTCAGTTTGTTAAAAACATTCCGGTTGTGTTTACTGTTGCCTTCAGTCCTGAACAGGTAGGGATCAAAAATCCTCCTTCCAATCTTACCGGTGTTTATGATCCCATTGACATGAATGAATTCCTGAACATAATGAATGAAATTAAACCGGTCTCCAGACTTGGAATTATTTTCAATTCATCAGAAACCAATGCTATACTTGGAAGAGATCGTTTAAAATCAGAATGCTTAAAACAAAACATTACTCTTGAAGAAGCGGCAATTACCAATTCCTCAGAAGTTTTTCAGGCTGCATCTTCCTTAGCTCATAAAAAAGTTGACGCGTTTGCTGTTGCTACTGACAATACCGTAAACTCAGCTTTGGAATCAGTAGTAAAAGTATCTCTTAAATCAGGTATTCCAATTTATGACACTGAGCCCAGTCACGTCCGCAAGGGTGCCCTTGCCGGCTTAGGAATAAATAATTATACCTGGGGAATAGAGAGCGGTAAGTTAGCAGCAAGAATTATAAAAGGAGAAAAGCCAGAGAACATTCCGATGGTCAAACTAACCGATAAGAAACTAATCCTTAACCAATCGGTTGCAAAAAAAATTGGCATGTCATTCCCTGATAATTTAATAAAAATAGCAAATGAAATAATAGAGTAGAGACGGTTGTTCGGTACAAACTCCGCAAAAGATTTGCATTCAGGCTTCACAAATAGAAACACTAGGGTAACATGCTTAAACTATCATTTATTGTATTACTACTGATTCTATTAATAGGTTGTAATAGTGATAACCCAAACATCAAAACTTTTGAAGCAGAAAATATTAGTTTTAATAATGTATTTGAGATAGAACATTTCATTACAATACCCCTCTATCAAAAGGACACAATACTATCAGTTTCAAAACTTTCAGTTCTTGGAAATGGTGATATTATAGTTTTGGATAAATATAATACAAGAATATATCTGCTGGATAAACAAGGTTTAATCAAAAAAACCTTATGCAGTAAGGGACAAGGTCCAGGGGAGTTTAATTATATTTCTGATTACACTACCGATTTTATATCAAATATTTATGTTATTAGTGCACTGCCTAAGGTGTCAATGATAAACATAGATAAAGGTTTTATCAAAGATTTTAAACTTGCTTTTGTACACCGGTATCCTCAGGCTATTGAATTTATTGGAGATAAATTTCTTATTACTGCCAAAAAAACATTAACTGATGGTTCGAATAAAAATGATTTCAGATTTTTATCATACAGTAATGAGTGCTACCTTAATTTATATAATGAAGAATTCGAATTAATAAAAAGCTTTTTAGGCCCCCATCCTTCACTGGAAAATACTTTGGGCAGACTTGCCAATTCATTCATTCCTTTTGTTGTTATTAGCCATAATGAGTCCTCCATATTAGCAATCACCAAAGAAGGATTTTACAGGATGTATGAATTTGATTTAGAAACTAATCTTAAAAATATCTATGATCTAAAAAGCAGGAACTTTGTTGAAATAGATTTAAATGAAACAAAAGAAATGAGGTTTAATAATAACAAATGGAATATGGGAATTGAGAAAATAGGAAAAATAATCGCCAGCCATTCTTATCCAATCAAACTTAAAATAGTATCAGAAAATGTTCTTATTAAAAATGGAATGCCTTTTGAAAATATTTATCCACAATTCAGGACAAACTTCGAGGAGCGTTCATATTATGATCTGATTTATTACAGCTCAGATAAATTAATACCGAAAGTAGAAAACATCAAATCAGACCTGGACTTGGTAGGAACTTCGGGAAATTTTTTTATATTCGCCGAAGCGATACTGGAAAAATCAACGGAAATAAAACTATATTTCTGCAAGGTTAAAGACGAATATTCAAAAGTGTAAAAATAGATTCTGCATATTTTTTATAATCTGAAATTATTATTTACTTAATCAGTAGCAGCTTCTGTGTTTTTGAGAAATGACCAGCCTTAATTCTGCAGATATAAATACCGGAACTTAAATTTGTCCCATCTACTATTTCGGTGTATCTTCCGGCCCCTCTAATATCGTCTACAAGATTCATAACTATATTTCCAAGCACATCATAAATCGTCATCGAAACCCTGGACTCTTCCGGCAGATAGAAGGATATCCTTGTTGACGGATTAAAAGGATTTGGATAAGCATTAAACATTACAAAGTCTTTTTCATTCGGAATATTATCAGATATTGTTGAAGTAACTTTATAAATAACTTCTTTCAATGAATGAAATATGGAATTAGTTATTCTTGTATGCCTGGATTGATAGGCCCAATTCAGAACGCCTGCTGAATAATACTCCTTGTTGTCAGTATAGAAGAGACTGCTGCCGCTCTGCCCCTGTATACCCCAAATATTATAGCCAATCTCTTTATCAGTAATTAGATCCAGACTGCCGTAATTATAATAAAGTTTGTCTCCATTGAAAATTCTCGTGGAATCTGTTATGTCCGCTCGCATTGGATAACTGAACTTATGAAAAATATTATTCCTGAGGAAATCTTCATTATCCATCCGTACTTCTCACCTAAAGGCTTATCCAGTTCAATGATTGCAATATCTTTTTTTATGAATGTACTAAAGGCACTTTTAAAGACATAAAATTTTTTACCAAAACTTCCTTCCAAAACTTCCTGTCCGTTATCAAAGGCAGGACTCACATATAAACTATCATAATATATATTACGGTAGTAAATCGAATCCAGATGACATAAGCAATGTAATGCTGTTAATACAAGATTTCTGCCGATCAATGTACCCGAACATTGCTGAAACAGTGAGTCATTTTTAAAGTAGAATATTTTCACTGCCGTCCTGACAGGAAAAGTATTAACTGAAAAAATTGATTGTGCCGGAATGAAATCTGTGAAGCCTGAGTTGTTGTACACACTCAGAGGCTTTGAAGTACTTAATTCAATATAACCTGGCTCCTGGCCATATGAACAATTTGTGTAATCAAAAGTTATTTGAATATTTTCCGGGGAGTAATACAGACTCTCAATTTTATTTTCTTTTGCATTGTAGCAAAGAACAGTATCAGAAATAGTATTAGGTAATATTACAGACTTACTTAATAATAAACAGAAAAAGAAGAGCAATTTATTATTTATATGCATACTACTTAAGTGAAGTGATTGGCTGTAATATAGTACTTTTTCTAAAAACATCCTTCCATTACATATACTCTCTCCTAATTAATCTGGGAAATTAGAAAGCTAATTTGTGCTCGAGATATGAGATTTGAATTCTGTGCTTGAGATTTGGAATTTAAACTTGTTCTTGAATTTGGAATTTGTTTCAGAACTAATTTCAAATTTAAACTTCTAATTTCCCCAAAAGGGCAGGGAGTTTAGATCTTCATTTAATTTTTGGTTATTTGATATTGTTTGTTATTTGGTGCTTGAGATTTGGAATTTAAACATGTGCTTGAGATTTGGAATTTAGCTAATAGTTACTATTATGAAAAGTACTTAAAATTTATTAACTATCATGCAGGAGACTTGTCCGTCCTTACGGGTCGCAGGACTTTAAAAGTGTGTCAAAAAATAATTTGATTACCAACAGGAGTAGGAAATGAAAAAAATCATCAGCTTTTACTTCATTTTGCTTAGTACCATCGTTTTGCTTTCACCTAAAACACTTGCACAGTTAGATCTGGACGTTGAATCAGGTTATATATTTAGCGGTACAACGATGTTAGAATCCCGGGAGATGGAGGTACATTATTTTCCCTCTCTGAAGAACTTGAAACTGATCCGGAGGTTTTCTATCGAATCAGAGTATTCTATAATTTCGGCGAACGTCATCATCTTGGTGCTCTTTATGCACCTCTGTCAATCAATTCTAACGGGCAATTAGATCGTGATCTTTTATTCGAAGGTGAGACATTTCCTGCAAACACACCTTTAGAAGCAACTTACAAATTTAATTCCTATCGACTTATATACCGGTACGATTTTTTAAGGAGAGATCAAATTGAAATGGGCATTGGATTTACTGCTAAAATACGTGATGCAAAAATTGCTGTAAAGGGAGGCGGACTCATGTTTTAAAATATCAGGGGCTGCCGAAAAATGTAAATAGAGGAGGTTGTCCCTATCCAAAAGCCAGCCTGATCTTCAAAATGAAGTTAATACCTGCTGCCCTGGAATATCATTTTTCAATTCATAGCAAAAGACAACCTCCACCCCCGAAAACTTCTGGTGCCGGTGCCTCGATATATAATAGAATGAAATATAAATGTTGATAATGTCTAGTTTGTTAACTAGAATATGTTTGAAAATTGGGGGATTATATATACATGAGATTGTTAAATTTATACACGGGCCTATAATAATGTTTTTCATAAATATTCTCGCAAAGACCGAATCAGCTTATTATCAAAACTATTAAATATTTTTGAATAAAATTTTCATAAGTCTGCTTTATTGTGGGTTATTTTTGCTTGAGGAAACATGAAACTTAAGTTTATATTTTTGGTACTATTGCTTGTATTCTGTTCTTGTTCGAAAGAAAATAATAGAGTTGTAAACGTTAAGTATAATCCCAGGGCTGAATTGAAATTACTGGATACATTAATATTTGATAATTCAAAATCCTCATTGTATATCGGTATCTCCAGAGATATAGAAGTAATAGGGAAAAGGATATATGTTTCAGATAGGACAAATTGTAAAATACATATGTTTGATCAAGACATGAATTATTTAAAAAGTAGCTATGGTTATGGTCATGGTCCTGGAGAATTTCCATCACCACCATATCTATCCAGGGCGTCAATGAATCTGGTAGTTTATTGTCCCGGCGAGGGTTTACGAATATTAGATTCTAATTTTTCAGTTATAAAAAAGATTAAAGCACCTGAAAAATACATGACAAATTTAGCAAATCCAGTTGTATTTAATAAGAATAAGGTATTAGCAACTGGATTTAGCAAACCTCCTATGTATACAAATAAGCTTAGTGATATTACCACAGCCGTATTATTCGATTATGATGGAACTATTATTAAATCACTCTGTAAATTTGATGAGGAGTATGATGAAAACATTGATAACAGTTATTTTGTAAGTATGTCAGATGCATTGGTTTCAAAAGGGTTCGATAATACATATATTGTTTTGCAACTAGCGACCCTCAAATATATGCAATATGACCATAATGGTAATTATTTAGCACTTATTATTATGAGCCAAAATATTTTAAGAAAGCTCCATACTTCAGCAGTACAAAAACAAAAGCAATGACACCAAGCGAGTTTTACGAAAATATTGGTACTAAATCATCTTTTTATAAATTCCTGGGATTAGATAAAACACATAATCTTTTGATCGTTAATTATTGCACACTTAAAAATGAAATGTTAAAAACGAGGTCCTTTACTGACACAGAAAGTAACGTTATGGTATTAAGTAAAGATGGATCTTGCATTTTAGATAATAAGATCAGAGGATTTATCTTCGCTGTTGAAGAGGGTTTCATTTATACGTTAATTGAAGAAAGTGAAAAATATTTTGTTATAGGTAAATATCAAATTGTATTGTATAGTGAAAAATTATAAAGAATGATTTATACCGAATCGACACACCCTTGCGGCTCCACAAGGCCGCGCAGAAGATATTCTCGCCATATTACAGGTAACACTATCTGATAAGAAGTCTTGAAGGGCGATAATGATGAATACACAATTTTACTTTGATAAACCATTTTGCCATTGGAGCAATAATTTAAATTATCAGTGTCCTCTTTTCCTAAAAGAGAAGTGGTTTAAATCTTCATTTAAATATTGGTTATTAGATATTATTTGTGATTTGTTATTTGAGATTTGGAATTTAAACTTGCTTGTGATTTGGAATTTCTTATTTAAGTTTTAGTATTTACCAAAACTCCAACAGCACTCCTGTTCCTATCTGCCCAATAACCCCACCCAACAATCAGCCACTGAGAAAGCCCGACATACCCGATAGCTTCAGCTTCAGGCGGAGGCGGACCTAAAATATTCGTAAGATATATTATCACAAGAAAAATTAATAATGACCAGATCAGCACAGTCCCTTTTCTGTTTGTTGAATTTGTATACTTTAAATACAGGTAAGCCCCCGCAAAGAAAATGCCGAATTCCAGTAAGAGAGTAATTACTATTGAATTCCAACCGCTTAATCCGAGCATGTATTCATTTGATGTCGTTAACGGCAGATCAGGTCTGTGAACAAGCAGGTCCAAGACCCAGTGACTTAACACCAGTACGCCCAAAATCAAGGAGGTCTTTAATCTTTTCTTCAGCAGATAATAAATCCCTCCGAATAGAATACTCCAGAATATTACTCCCATCAGACTGTGCGAAAATGGATAATAATAAAAATTCAGCGGGGTTACTACTGTATTACCGGGATCAATACTGACCTTCTCAATTCCTATTATCAGAAATAACGGCCACAAAAGATCAATAAATTGTGAAGCCAGAAAAAGTGTTCCCAGTGAAGGTTTTCTGTCAATTCCCTTTGCCGCAAGTCCTGCACCAAAATGAGCAATAAACATTTCTTCTATTCCGGATTATAATAAAAAAAAGCTGTATAGATAATTTTTGCAATTTCAGGATTAAATACAAATTTTATATTACATTTGTGATAATATTATCAGGCACTGGCTGTTATGAGTGTCATTCAATCTTTTAAAAATCCGTTTCCCGGAATCCGTAGTTTTGAACCCGAAGAGGATTACCTTTTCTTTGGCCGGGATAAACAGCTTAGAAATCTTATTCCTAAACTGTACGATATCCGCTTTCTTGCCATAACGGGAGCATCCGGCTGCGGTAAATCTTCACTGGTAAGAGCGGGACTTATTCCGTCATTATTTAAAAATAAGTATCAGAATTCGGAATTCCCCTGGACGCTCACTGTAATAAAACCCGGGAGTGATCCTGTTGCCAATCTTGCTCAGAATCTTTTTGAGCTGTTTAAATCTGAGAACTGTATCCCGGAACAGTTTTCTGATCCCGACAAAATCGCTGATTACCTGGCTGAGAATAATGACGCGCTCCTGGTTATTATTAATATGCTGAATAGTAAAACTCCGAAGAACAGATTGCTCTTCATTGATCAGTTTGAGGAAATCTTCCGGCATAAGCAGTCTGACCTGTGGTCATATAAGAAGGAAGAGATAGAAAAATTCCTGAACCTCTTCCTCTTTGCGCTTCATCAGAATACTCTCCCTGTCTATACAGTTATTACTATGCGCTCTGATTTCCTCGGCGACTGTACAGATTTCACAGGCCTGCCTGAAGTAATTAATAAAGGGCATTACCTGGTTTCCAGAATGACTGATTTTGAAAAGGAAGAAGCGATCCGTGAACCTATAGCAGTTTGTAACGGAAGTATTACAGATCAACTTGTGGAAAGATTAATTGCCGACCTTGGAGATGATCCCGATCAGCTTCCCGTTATGCAGCACGCATTGATGAGAACTTGGGATTATTGGCTTGCAAATGACGATATCAAACATCCTCTTGATGTTAAACATTATGAGGCAATAGGAACAATGAAAGACGCCATCTCTCTGCATGCTGAAAACGTCTATAACAATATTACTGATCCTAAACAAAAGTATATAACAGAGAAAATATTTAAATCCCTTATCAGCGTGGGACGCGATGATTCGGGCAGAAGCACACGAAGACCAACTCAGTTATCTGAAATTTGCCAGATCGCTCAGACAGGCGAAGATGAAATCATAAGTATTATCGACAGGTTCCGGGCACATAATTTTTCTTTTCTGCTCCCGCTTCCGAAGGTAAGATTGAAATCTGATACCATAATCGATATCACTCATGAGAGTATTATGCGTAAATGGACGCGCCTCAGGGAGTGGATTGATGATGAAATTAAATCTGCGCAGTTGTATCAGCGTTTATCCAAATCCTCTGAACTTTATCAGGAAGGAAAAGCGGCACTGTGGAAAAATCCTGAACTGCAGGTTGCGGTAAAATGGCAGGAAACTAATAAACCTAATGCCGTATGGGCTTCAAGATATAATCCCTTTTTTGAACGCGCTCTCACTTTTCTGAATTATAGCAGAGAGGAATATGAACGCGAGCTCTCAGAAAAGGAGAACCGCCAGAAACGTGAGCTAAAACGTGCCCGTCGGTTTGCCTTAATACTTGGTACAGCTTCTGCCGTTTCTTTGCTGTTTTTAATAATTTCACTGAACCTCAGATTCAAAGCTGAAGCAAGCGAGAAACTTGCCCTCGAAAAAGAAAAGCTTGCTATGTCTGAAACCAGGGTTGCAGATCTTCAGAGAATTGAAGCTACAGTGCAGAAGCGTATCTCTGAACAGCAGCAGCAGATTGCTGAACAGCAGAGAATATTAACTGAAGAACAAAAACAGTACGCGATTACACAACAGCAAATAGCCCTTCAGCAGAAACAGGAGGCGGTGCGGCAAAGACAATTAGCTGATGCTGCTAAAACAACGGCAATCCTTGCCAGGGATGAAGCTGATGTACAGCGTAAGGATGCGCTCACTCAAAAAAAGATCGCCGACGAAGAAAGAATTAAAGCGGAGAAGTCAGAACAAAATACAATGAGACTCCGCCTGCTTGCAATCGCCCGCTCTATGGCTGTGCAAAGTTCTAAAATTCAGAATACCGTAAAGGGAGATTTACCTCTGCTCCTTGCACTGCAGGCGTATGTATTCAACATAAAGAATTCCGGCAATGTAAATGACCCTGAAATATTTAACGCTCTCAACTCGGCGGCCGATGAAAACACTGTACTGCGTGCACATCAGGATGCTGTAAGATCCATTGCATTATCACCCGACGGAAAAATTTTAGCCTCAGCTTCAGAGGACGGAACATTACGTCTATGGGATGTTAATGATCCTGCCAAAGTGTCAACTGTTACAACATTAAGTTCAGGATTTCGCTCGGCTGCGTTTAGTTCTGACGGACATTATCTGTGTGCCGGAACATCAGATGGTAAAATTATCCTAAGGGATCTCTCCACACGCTCAGATGTTATTACAACAACCGGGCATTCGGGAATAATTAACTTTATCTGCTTCGATAAAACCGGACGTTCAATAATTTCTGCCGATAACAAGGGAACTGTGCGTATCAGAAACTTAAATAAAATCTCTGCCGACTCGCTGCTTCACCAGTCATTTCACAAGATCTCTGCTGCTGCTTATAACCGGCAGACGGATGTATTTGCGGCAGCATTCGGCGATGGAACGATAAAGTATTTTAATATCAGCCGCCCCAATGATATTAAAGTTATAAGCGGGAATAATAAGTCAGTCAGTTCACTGGCATTTAATGAAATGGAAAATCTGCTGGCGGCAGGATATACATCAGGAGTTATAAATATTTGGGACCTGCAGAATAATAATAAAATTGCTGAAATGGTGGGACACGCATCAGCTGTTAACCACCTTCAGTTCAGTGGAAAAAGCAGTTTGCTTTCTTCGGTTTCATCAGACAGGACTATCCGTCTGTGGGATTTTAGAAATACTGAGAATCTTCCGGTAAGTATTGATGCGCATGATTCCTGGATCTGGAGCAGCGCATTTAATCCTGATGCCACTGTTATTTACTCTGCCGGCGCGGATAAAACAATTAGAAAATGGTTAATAGATACCGCTGAATTGTCAGAAAGGATTAAGAAAAAACTTTCGCGAAATATGAATGATGAGGAATGGAATAAATATGTGAGTACGGATATAAAATACGAAAAGACTTGTCCTGAATTACCGTAGTTTTTAATATAAGCATTCTTATCATGAACAAATTATTATCTGCCTTTTGCCTGGTGGCTCTTTTTAATCTGCTGCCGGGAAGAATGTATGCGCAAAACTCCTGCGATGATATTACATTAACTGAAGCATTGAAAAAATATGAGCTCGGTGATTTTGAAAGTGTTCTTGCTCTGATTAATCCCTGCATAGAAACCGGCTTCTCATCGGATGAACGGGTTCAGGCCTTCAGATTATTGTCGCTTACATATATTGCTATAGATTCAGTTAACGCGGCAGAGCAGTCTGCTTCGCGCCTTCTCAAATTGAATCCTAACTTTGAACCTACAGTTTTTGATCCGCCTTTATTCATCAGAATGATAAATGCTATTAAACAGGCAGGTAACCGCAGTCTTGTTACATCTGTATCAAAGAAAATTGAAAATGCTTTTGAAGCACCGGCAGCTGTTATAGTAATAAATAATGAGGAAATTAAACGTAGGGGATATCTTGATCTTGAAGCGGTCCTTGCTGATCTGCCCGGATTTGATATTTCACATACATACGCCGCAACTTATTCTAATATTTATCAGAGAGGATACAGATCCAATAACACTGACCGTACAATATTTCTGATTGATGGGGTTGAGGAAAATGACCTCTGGGCTAATATAGCATACGTGTCACGGCAGTATCCGTTGTCTAATCTCGACCGCGTGGAGGTTGTGTACGGACCCTCATCCACAATGTACGGAGCTAATGCTTTTGTCGGCGTTGTAAATATAATAACTAAGGATCCTCAGGATATAACTCGCGGACATTCCTTCGGTGTAAATGCCCAGCTGAATTATGGAAGCTGGAATACCAGGTATACAGATGTAACCCTCGCGGGAAAACTTAAAGATATTTCATTTTCACTTACCGGCAGAAAATATCTTTCAGATGAAATGGATCTTTCGGGATTTCCGGATTATGACTATAGCACTGATTACTACGATTCATATAATTATTTTAACAGACTCAAAATTACTACTGATGCTGCCGTGTATATTACAAAAAATAATCTGCCGGCTTCTCATCCATATTATAATATAATTAAAGATGATTTGGGTAACACCGTTTCTATTGAGCTGACACAGGAAGGTGCCAAAGCAGCAAAGAATAAAGATAAGTACGGACTTAAACAGATTGTTAATGGAAGTCCTGTAAGATATCAGAACATAACCGATGAATGGCTTTTGTACGGTAAGCTGAAAATCTATGATTTTACAATGGGCTTTCAGACCTGGAAGAAGATAACCGCAGGTACCAACTATTTCACTGATAACAGATCAGCAGGCGGTGATAATGGCGTTACATGGATTCCTTATCAGACATTCTTCTATCTTAATTATGAAAATCGGCTCTTTGATGATCTTATCTTTTCTAACTATACTCAGTTCAAGGTTCATTCAATAGATAATGATTCACGCTCGGTAAATATTTCGAATTACTCAAACGGACTGCTTGGACTCGCGGATCTTGCCTCCGGCAAAGATGCTTTCTGGGCTACGGAATATTATTACCAGATATCTAAACAGTTAAGAAATGAACTGAAATTTATTTATACTCCCGCCGCTTATTTTGATATGATCTTTGGTATCGAGATCAGGAACAGCCAGCTGCAGGGGAATTATAATATTGCCGGTAACCCCTGGCCTTCTGATTCAGCTTATGCAAGTGGTTCACCAACTGCGCAGGGCAGTATTCTCGGCGGTAATCAGTACGATATAAAGGATTGGGGAACTTATCTTCAGACAAGCTATAAGCCGCTTGAGTTTGCTAAGATCACTCTTGGTGGAAGATTTGACTATAATAAAATAAGAGTGTTCGGTGGATATGGCCTGCAGTTCAATCCGCGTATCGCGCTGGTTCTTACCCCCGGTAATTTCATAATTAAAACAATTTATTCTGAAGCTATGAAGGATGCTTCCAACTGGACAAAGTTTGCCACTAATCCCACTCGACTGCTGCCGAGTCCAAAACTCGAGCCCGAAAAGGTAAAGAATACAGAGATCAGCCTTGGTTACCGTTTGGCAGATGATCTTTATACCGAACTGATCGGCTACCGCTCTGTATATACCGGCATTGTCGGAACTAAGCTGGTCCCATATAACGGAGGCACAACTGCTCAGAATTTTCCGATTGGTTCACTTGAGATCAGGGGCGTACAGGCTCAGCTTAATTATAAATACAATAATTATGATGTCTACGCGAATTATACATTTACTGATCCATGGAATACTGAAAAAGATACTAAAATAAGAATTGGTGATATCGCAAGTCACCACGCTAACTTTGGTATAAATGCAGTTTACCTCGAAAACCTGAACATCAATTTCAGAATAAATTATATCGGCGAGAGAAAAACAGGTCCCGGTACTACCGTTCCCGCAAACCTGAGTAAGTTTCCGTCACACATAATTGCGAACCTGGCTGTAACTTATGATAATTTCCTGGTAGAAGGAATTTCTCTTCAGGGAATATGCAATAATCTTTTCGATCAGAAATACTTCGACCCCGGTGTTAGAAGCGCGGATGGTATTCTGTATTCATCCCGTACGCCGCAGAGAGAACGGTATTTTATGCTTCGTATTCTGTTTGGCCTGAATTATTAATTATGGAGTCGGTATGAAGCAGATATTATATTATCAGAAACCTGAAGAAATTTGCCAGGATCCAAATATATTTTCTGAACTTATCAGTTCGGGTAACTTTATCAGAACTTACAAACATACTATTGAAGAAAAACTTGGATCCCGGAATCTTAGTCTCCGACTTGCATCTGTTGACGACATCTTTACTATACAGGAGCTTATAAATAAATGCTACTCAAAGGAAGCCGCACGTGACAGCAATCCATATGATTTTTACCGGTTCATCAGCTATGGACACGGACTTCTGGTTGAGGATTGCAGCCGTAAACTTATCGGCTGCCTTTTTGAGGAAGCATATGACTCATCTGACAGAACTTCTTACACCTTGCGTCTTGCCATTGATCATGAAACAACCTGTAAAGAGCTTGGTACTCTTTTACTTGAATACTCATGCCTGCTGGCAATGGAAAGAGGATCAAAAGTAAAAAGGGGACTCCTGTTATCAAATAATTTTATCTCCACTCATATACTGATCAATAAACTTGGATGGATCTGCGATAATTATTATCCTGATCTGAAATGGGTTTCTCCAAGTTTTACTATAAGCCTTCCCTTAACACCAGAGAGCTTTATTAAAAATCGCGTTGATATGAAAAAGCTCCTTGAATACATCGCAAAAAGTTCGTCCGGATCAAAATGTTTTAAACTCATTGAATGGGATGACCAGGCCGGCTTAACAAAATTGTTTGAAGATGGTTACGTCATCTTAGCGTTCATCAAAGAAGGAATAATATCACAGAAGCATTTATACGTTGGATTTCCCGCTGATAAAATAAAAGCTCTTTCAGTGAAGGAACATATTTAATAGATCATGGAAATCAGAAATACATTTATATCAGTATTGAATATAAAAGAAGGAGAAGGAAAACCTATAATCTTCCTTTTACTTATTTCCTTCTTTATGGGAACGGCTGTAGCTTTTTTCTATACATCAACAACATCAATGTTCCTCGCTCAATTCAGTACGCAAACCCTTCCATACGCGTATATTGGTTCGGGTATTATCGGATATCTTATTTGGGTGGCCTCAACAGGTCTTGGTAAAATATTCTCACTTCCCTCAATGCTGATCATTTATGTCGCGTTCCTTACAGTAACAGTATTGTTATTCTTTATCGGAGTTGAATTTACTTCAATTACCTGGCTGCCATTTTTGATGTTTATATGGATTAGAGTTTTTACATATGTAAATGCTGTTGTATTCTGGACACTCGCCGGGAGGATATTTGACTTAAGACAGGGGAAACGCCTGTTTGGATTGATAAGCGCCGGCGAAGTAATTTCTACAATCATAGGATTCTTTTCAATTCCGTTTTTATTGAATTATATACAGGTTCCTGACCTTATTATGATTTCCTTTGCCGGGGTTTTCTGCTGTCTTATAGTTTTACTATTCACATTAAAAATTTACAGCAGTAAGTTACTCATTCACAAAACTTCTGCATCATCTGCTGCCGCCGCGTCATCAGGAAGTTATGTTGAATTATTTAAGAGCAGATACTTTAAATACATGTTTCTACTTGCAATACTGCCGATGTTCGCTATCTATTTTGTTGATTTCCTTTTTCTTACTCAGACTAAATATGAATACCCCGATAAAAACTTTCTTGCCGGCTTCCTGGGAATTTTCTTTGGTATAGCAGCAATAGCGGAATTTATTCTGAAAGTATTTGTATCGGGACGCGTGATCAGCAGATATGGAATAAGACCGGGACTGGCGGCACTCCCCGTGCTTATGCTCTTTTCAACTGTACTCGCGGCTCTCTCAGGAAGTCTCTTTGGTGCGGCTGGATTCTTTTATTCCTTTATTGCTCTTACTAAATTCAGCGAGCGCATTATCAGAAGCTCTGTTGGTGAACCTACATTCCAGATATTATATCAGCCGCTGCCGGCAGAAGAAAGGCTTTCATTTCAGAATAGAATAGAAGGGGGACCAAAAGCCGTTGGTAATATAGCCGGAGGAGTTGTACTGCTGATTTTCTCTAATCTCAGTTTCCTTAACATAGTGCATTATAATTATGTGTTCGCGCTGCTCCTGGTATTCTGGGTAAAGATCGCGCTGGATATGCACCGTGAGTACAGGGAATCTTTGAAAAAGCTTCTGGATAATAAATCCAAAAAGGGACTTACTTCTGCTGAGGATGAATCTGATCTCACTGAATTCTTTCAGGAGCTGGTAACCGCTAAACCTGAAGAGCTTGCTCTTGCATTCAGAATTTATGAACGCGTAAATCCGATTAAAGCGGAAGCATCACTGATGCGTTTGCTTATGCAGTCTAATACCGGCTTCACTCCCGAACTGTTAAACGTAATTTATAATAACAAATATCTTAGCGCCGTGCCGGTGCTTGAATATTGCCTGAATGATGAAGAATTACTTCCTGTAAGAGAAGAGCTCGTTCAGACACTGTCAAATCTTAAAGCTGATAAGATTATTAAATTTGACGATATCTGCAGAATGAGTAATGATCCCGATCCGTTGATACAGGAAAAAGCAGCAAGGTTATTCGGTTATTCATCTAAATATAACGCTGTTAATTATTTGAGCCGTCTTATTAAAGATAGCTCCATCCCTGTGAGCCGTGCCGCATTAATTTCAGCGGGCAGATTGAAAAGAAGTGAGCTGTGGACTGATATAATTGAAAGTCTCGGTTCACCTGCACTATCCAATGCCGCAGCATCCGCACTTATTAACATCGGCGGTCCGGTTCTTAATGATCTGGAAAAATATATAAGCAGGGCGGCGGTTAATAAAAGTTTGTTGAGAAAGGTTATGAAGCTGTATGGCAGTATCGGTGGAGAAACATCAGCAGCTTACCTGAGCAAAAGAATTGATTATCCTGACAGGGATGTTCGTGAACAGGTTGTGCGCTCACTTAGTAAAATGGGGTTTGTGGCATCGGCAAAGGAACAGCAGGTATTAAAGGAAATTATAAAAAGCGAAGTAAGCATTATTATATGGATGATGGCGGCTGTCTCAGATATTAAAGATTATCCCGGTACCACAGAACTTGAACAGGCACTTACGACTGAACTTAATTATAAAAGAAATAATTTATTTTCAACATTGTCGTTACTCTATGATTCGCGTACAGTTCAGCTTGTGCGCGAAAGTATGAGTTCTGCAAATCCTAATTCACGTTCATATGGATTGGAAATCATTGACCTGATGTTATCTCCTGATCTCAAGGAAATTCTTATCCCTCTCTTTGAGGAAAATACAATACCCGGGTACCTCGCTCAGTATCAAACAAAATTTCCTTATCAGCGGCTTACTATCGATAAAAGGCTAGCAGATATCGTCAATAAAGAATATGATAAAGTGAACTTATGGATTAAAGCGTGTGCGATTGAATTAATTCCAGAGTATCCTAATGCTGAATCTCCTGATATACTCTCAGCCAATGTGGCTCATAAAGATCCGCTTATAGTTGAATCGGCTGCATCCGCATTGAATAAAACTTCACCTGACAGGTTTGAAAGATTAATGGAAAGACTGCAGAATGAAGATCCCTTTTACCAGGTGCTTTATGTGAAAGTGGAACTTACATCAATAAGAAATTTATTCTTCGTTTCTCATAAGATCAGACTCTTAAAGCAAATACCACTATTCTCCGGACTGAATGAAATAATACTCAGGGAGATTGTAAATAATAGTAAAGAACTTATACTTGATAAAGATAAAACCTTTACATTGCAGAACGGTCTTCACAGGTATATTTATTTTCTGCTCAAGGGAGCTCTTCTTAGTGATGAAGGATTAGTAATATCAGATGCAGAAATGATCTTTCAATTTTTTACTCCTGTGAAATCAGTAAAAATTCTTGAAGACTCTGCATTGCTTCAGATAGAGGAAGATAAGATGTTTGAACTCATGGCCGATTATCCCGAACTGGCCAGGTGCTTTTTATCGCTTCTTAATTCAAAAACTATTTTGGATCAAAAAGATGGTTCTGCCATACTTCAGTAAAAAAATAATAATGTGTATCCTGATGCTTATCTCATTTTCAGCATCACTTGTATTCTCTCAATCGAAAGAGCTTGAAACAGGATACCCTTTTATTAAAAATTATAACCCCAAAGAATATAAAGCACACGGACAGAATTTCGGAATAATTCAGGATAAACGGGGAGTGCTTTACTTCGCTAACTTTACCGGAGTGCTTGAATATGATGGCGCCGCATGGAGAACCATTTATCTCAGAAATAATTCTAAAGCATCATCACTGGCTATGGATGAAAAGGGCAGAGTATACGTAGGAGGAAGAGGGGAATTTGGATATCTCAAACCTGAACCTTCAGGAAAAATGATTTACAATAGTATCAGTTCATCTAATAAATTGAAAGGTTTGCTCGACGTAACTTCAACTTTTGTAACCAATCAAGGTGTATACTTCATATCAGAGAATCAGATATTCTTATGGAAAAATAATAAGCTCAAATACTGGAATTCAGATAAGAAAATTATATCATCTTTTTTTATTGACAAGCTTTACTGCTTCCGGAAGAATGAAGGATTGATGATTTTTGACCATGGTACTTTTACTTCAGTTGATGGAACAAAAGAAATTCCTCCTGCAATAGAAATTCTAATGATGCTTAAGCTGACAGAAAATAAATTCCTTCTTGGCTCTGAAACAGGAGGGCTTTATATTCTTAACGGCAATAAACTTCAGAAGTTTTCAACGGAAGCTGATAAATATCTTTCAACCAATAAACTCAGTAACGGAATACTTTTAAGTAACGGACTCATACTAATCGGCACCAACCGCGGCGGTGCTGTGGTTCTTACTACAGAAGGCAGAGTCCTGAAAATATTTAATGAAAATGTCGGCCTCCCGAATCAGAATATAAAAAACATCTTTGTTGATCGCGATAAGACTCTATGGCTTGCCACAGATAATGGAATATCAGAACTGGAATACCCATCACCGCTTACTTACTTCAATGAGAAGTCCGGACTTAAAGGTGAGATCTTTGATATTGTAAGAAATAACAGCAGAATATATTTCGCTGCATATAGCGGGCTGCATTTCCTGGATCCTCAAAACTCCCGATTCATTCCGGTTAATGGGATCAGCACTGCATGCTGGTCACTTCTGAATTTTAATAACACTCTCCTTGTTGCTGCCAGTGACGGTGTTTATGAAGTGAATAATAATTCCGCTAAAAGAATTACGGAAGGTTTCACTCTTAAACTTTCAGGATCACGAAAGTATGCCTCACGTGTTTATGCGGGACAAACAAGCGGCATTAAAATCTTAAACTATGTAAATGGCAGATGGACCTCAGAAGCCTATTCTGATCTTAATGAAGAAGTGATAAACTTAACTGAAGATAACTCGGGTGCCTTATGGGCTGAAACTTCATTTAAGGGAATTCTGAAAATCGATAATAACCGCAAACGGTATTATGATACAACTTCCGGCTTGCCTTCTGTGCTTGGGAATCATTTGAATACAAATTCAGGCGGACTCTTTATAACAACTCAGCGAGGCATTTATCAGTATGATGTAAAAGAAGATAAATTCAGAGCATCAAAACACCTTAAAGGTATCGCTGACAGTTTATGGCTAAGTAAGCTGATTCAGGATTCTTATGGAAACTTCTGGATAAACAAAGGTGATGAAACAAATCCTTCTCTGTTAAAATATTATAACGGATCGTATATTTTAGAGAATACAGCACTTCTTCCTGTCTCTGAATTTGTTACAAGAACTATACTGCCTGAAAAAGATGGAACTGTATGGCTCGGCGGTCCTGATGGAGTTATCCGATATGATAAAATTAAATCAGGCAGCTACAATTCCGGCTTTAAAGCGCTCATCCGCAGAGTAACACTGAATGATGATGAAGTAGTATTTCACGGCACCTATTACGATGATAATTTTCTGCCTTCACTGCAGCAGAATAATTCAATGATTCAGTCTTTTAACTTTAATACTAATTCAATCCGCTTTGAGTATTCTGCCGCGTCATACAGCACCAAAGGCGGAACTGATTACCAGGTAATACTGGAAGGCTTTGATAAGGATTGGTCACCCTGGTCAAATTCATATCAGAAGGAGTATACCAACCTATCGGATGGAAATTATACATTTAAAGTTAAATCAAGAAATTTGTACGGAGAAGTTAGCGCAGTTTCCTCATACGCATTTAGTATAATGACTCCATGGTATAAGTCCTGGTGGGCTTATCCATTTTATCTCATATTATTCGGCGGATTAATATTTGGTCTGGTTAAGCTACGTTCAGGCAAGCTGGAAAAAGAAAAGAAAGTGCTGGCAGGTATTATTGAGGAAAGAACTTCAGAAGTAGTTAAGCAGAAAGCAGAGATCGAAAACAAATCACTGGAGCTGGCAGATAAGAATGATGAGCTTGAGAAAATAAATCTTATTGTTAAGTCCATTAACTCAGAAATAAATTTCTCGAGCATGCTGCAGTCAATACTTAACCGCATACTGGTAATACGGGGTATTGAACGCGCGCTTGTTCTGGTGGTAAAAGAAAATACACAGCAGTATGAATGTAAAGCGGGATTTGAACTCGACACGGAAGCAATGAAAGATGTATCAATATCACTTGATGATGTTGAGGAATATTATCTTAAAGATTCAGAAGAATTATTTGAGGATATTTTTATTAAGAACCGGTTCAGTTCCAACGGCTATACTGGATTTATGGGCATGCAGCAGAAACCCGCTTCAGCAGTACTTCTTATGGTGAAAGTAGATGATAAAGCAGAAGGCTTTCTGATTCTGGAAAACATGTCTGAGAGGGATGCCTTTACAGCTAAGGATATTTCATTTCTTAAAAGTCTTAAAGAGCATATCATTTCAGCGTTTATTAAAACGAGAATAATGGATAACCTACAGCTCACATTGAATAATCTTAAAGAGGCTCAGGCGCAGCTTGTACAGTCAGAGAAACTTGCCTCACTCGGACAATTAACAGCGGGCATCGCTCACGAAATTAAAAATCCGCTCAACTTTGTTAATAACTTTGCTGTTCTCAGCGTTGATCTTGTAAAGGAATTAAAAGAAGAGATCTTAAAAGAGAAGGATAAACTCGGGGAGAAAACCGTAGATTACATTAATGAAATCCTTACCGATCTTGAAGGTAATGCTTCTAAAATAAATGAACACGGAAAGCGTGCAGACAGCATCGTGCGGGGAATGCTCCTTCATTCAAGAGGCAAATCCGGTGAAATGCAGAAAGCCTCCATCAATTCTTTACTCGATGAATATGTTAATCTTGCGTATCACGGATTCCGGGCACAGGAATCATCCTTCAATATAAAGCTTACAAAATGCTATGATGATTCTATCGAAATGATTAACGTGGTGCCGCAGGATCTCAGCCGCGTATTCCTTAACCTTCTGAATAATGCCTGCTATTCAACCCATGAAAAGAAGAAAAGCACTAAAGATAAATATGATCCCGAGTTAACAATTCTTACCAAAAACCATCCTGATAAAATTGAGATCAGGATACGCGATAACGGTAAAGGAATTCCAAAAGAAGTGCTTGAGAAAATATTCAACCCGTTCTTTACCACAAAACCCGCAGGTAAAGGAACAGGTTTGGGATTGTCAATAAGTTTTGATATTATTACACAGCAGCATAAAGGAGATATAAGAGTAGATTCTGAGGAAGGCGAATTCGCGGAATTTACTATTACGATACCTAAAAATCTGAAATAACAACTTACCTCAAAGTGTTTCAAATCAGGTCACCGGCCTGCTATCAGCCTGCTGCCTGCCTGCTCTTCTTCCTTGCACAAAGCATTAATATTATCAGGAAACAATATGATCAGCTTCCTGAACTGTATCGGCATGGTAAATCGACTCAGTAACATAATCCTTCGACTCTTTTGAATGCGTGAAGATGATTATCTCCGCAACGAGTCCTATAGCAAACAGCTGAACTCCGAAAATTATCAGCAAAATACTTACCAGCACAATGGGTTTATCTGCCAGGGGTACATTGAAGAATGCGCGCTCTATAAAAAGATAGATTCCCAAAACCGCCCCCAAAGAAAACGAAATTATACCCGGGAACCCGAAAAATCTTAACGGTTTCTTTGTAAACTTAATTAAGAAGAAAATAGAAATGAGATCAACAAAACGCTGAATAAAATGCCCGAGAAAATAGGATTTATGGAATTTCTCTGACTGAAATGCCGTAACAGGAATCTCATGTATTTTGTAACCGTTTTTAGTTGCAATCAGAGGCAGAAAGCGGGATTGATCACCGTAGATATAAATGTTTTCCAGAACTTCTCTTTTTAATAGTCTTACCTTGCAGCCAAGATCATGAAATTCCTGCCCCACAATTTTTTTTACCATTTTATGGAATATTCTTGATTTAATCTGATGATCCAGCCGCTTTTTCCTCTGGGCAATTATCATATCATAAGAACCTGCCTTATCAAGTATTCTGGCTAATTCCTCCTCGGCTATCTGAATATAAGTAGGGAGTGTAAGAATATACTTTCCGCATGATTGTTCAAATCCCAGGTTAACTGCAGTCGCATCCCCAAACCATCTCCCTAATTTCACAATTGAAATCCGCTCACCCTTGTCATTAAGCTCAGCAAGTTCCTTAAGAATTTTTGTAGAATCTGAATCAGTAACATAAATGAATTCGTACGATAACCCGGATGCTTCAATGCTCTTTTTATACTTATGGTAAATTTCTGCAATATTATCATACCATTGCTGCTCGGTTATTGTGATGATTACTGACAGATCAATTGTTCTTTGTGGCATTTCGTTCTCTGACTAATTAAATAAAAAATCTTTTTTGAACAGTTTTCTTTTTAAGAGCTTTTCAATTTTGATGTTGCCCGTTTTATACGCAAATTCAGAAACTACTCCAAGGAATAACAGAAAAACACTTAATGAAGCAAATAAAATAGCGGAACCCATAGCAGGGATCATCGATACATCTGAATCAGTCATGTAATTGTAAAATCCCCATCCAAATAGAGTAAGACTAATAAAAGCCGCGAGTCCGGCTATTATCCCAAATCCATATAAAGGTAAATAGAAGAACGCAAATACTGTCTTTAGTGCTACCAGATCCAGCAGCACTTTATAAATTCTTGACAATCCATACTTTGATTTTCCGAACTGTCTTTCGTGATGCTTTACTTTAATCTGGGTAAACCTTGCTCCCGCAAGCGCGGTAATAACAGGCATCAGCCGGTGCATTTCAGAATACATTGGGAAATTCTGAACCACTTCTGCCCTGTATGCCCGAATAGCACATCCATTATCTTTTACTGGTACTCCGGTAACTTTACTGATTAACCAGTTAGCAATTTTTGAAGGTACTTTTCTTGAAATGAGCAGATCCTTTCGGTCATGCCTCCACCCAAGAACAATATCATAACCTTCGTTTAATTTTTGAATGAATTTCCCAATATCATCCGGATCATTCTGCAGATCACCGTCCATTGTAATAATAATATTTCCTGATGCGTTTTTAAAACCAGCATTAAGAGCTGCAGTCTGTCCTGAATTACTTTTAAGCCGGATTACCTTGTAATGAGTATTCTTCGCCGCAATTGTTTTTGCATTTGTAAATGTAAGATCTGCACTCCCGTCATCAACCAACAGAACTTCATAGCTATAAGGCAGAATACTCATAGATTTTTCAAGAGCCGCATATAAAGGCTCAATGGATTCTTCTTCGTTATATACGGGAATTACTATAGAAAGGTCCATACAATTTTCTTTTTAGAATAAAAAATCAAGTTTGGTGCCAGTAAATAGCTATTATTTTTGGCTATAATTAAGGGTTTATGTGTCACTTAGGAGTAAAATCTTTGTGAGAAGTAAAGTTTTTTTACCAGTGCGGATAATAAGGGCGGTTTTTAAGATGTATGTGAAAGGATTAAGGACTCTGATGTAGTTTTTTATTTTAGTAGTAAAAGTTTTTTACTGATCTTTACACCACCGGATTCCATTTGATAGTAGTACACTCCACCAGCCAGGTGTCCGGCATCGTAGATGATTTTATATCTGCCCGCATCAAAAAATCCATTAACAACCCTGCTTATTTCGCGTCCCAACTGATCATATATGTTAATTTTTACTGCACTATAATCAGGGACCGCAAATTCAATATTAGTGACTGAATTAAACGGATTAGGATAGTTCTGGAATAACTGATGGTCATCCGGAATTCCGGCATCTTCCAAAAGGTCTATATATGAATAATCGAAATTAGAGTGAACGCGTGTTATTCTGTTTATAGTAAAGGTCTGTGTACAATTTGGCTGGACCCCATTGCTTGCAACAATAATTACGTTGTATCTTCCCATCCGGGAAGGAATCCAATGAATAACCCCGGTAAAGCAATCTATGGTCATATCGGGAGGAGAATTAGTAAGTGAATAGATCGGAGCGGGAGTACCTTTTGCATTAACCTCATATTCATACAAATGCCCAATTATCCCGCTTATAACAGGAGCAGAAATAATCCTGGGTGCAGTCAACCCCTGGCTGCTCTCACAGTACCCCGAACCATTTAAGCCATTAAAATAATGCTGTTGAATTTCACCGGCACTCAATTCTTTGCTGTAAATTGCAACTTCATCCAGTATGCCCTGAAGTGAAGCTGTACTCTGGTTGAGCAATCCGCCTATATTAATATAATCAGTTGAAGAAGAGAACCCCGTTGAGAAGAATTTATTCGCACTTGCGTTTAACTCTCCATCAACATAAATATTAAGCGAACCAGACCCGCCATTTCTGCTAACAGCTACATGATGCCACTTTCCGTCAATAATTTTTTTGCCCTGAACAACAGAACTGGCACGTCCGTCAGAGATAAAAAATCTGGCGTTTCCATCATTTGCGTTAATTCCCACAGCCCAGCCTCCGCCTGTTTCAGAAATATATCTTGCCACAGCTGATTTTGTCTTTGCCGGAATACTCCAGCCCAAATACCAGAATTCAACAGAAAAACTGCTGATTATTGAGAAGTCGAATGCGGGATTCGGAGGAACATTTATTTGTGTATTAACTCCATTAAATTGCTGTGCTCCACCGACTATTCCAAGAACCGGCACCGGAGCTGATTCGCCGGGGTAAGCCTTAGAAACACCAAGCAGATCTGAATACGAACTGCTGCTGGTTTCATCTAAATTCCAATAACTGATAATATTATCCGGACACTCAGGACTGCCTACCGCAATGGAATATCTCTGAAAAGATGAGCCTGAACTATTTTTTGCTCTTACACTTACATAATAATTACCAGGAACTGCTGGTGACCAGTTAATTCTTCCCGTATATTTATTTATTTTCATTCCCGGGGGATGTGACTCCAGTGAATATTCCGGGGCACCCGTACCTGAAGCATCAATATCATAAGTGTAGCTTTGTCCCGCGATAGCGCTGATGGACGCAGATGTTGTTATATATGGTTCACGAGGTGAAGGGTCAGGCAGTATCTGTTTTAATGCATTATACCATACAGAGGCCATTTTTTTATATCCGGAGGGATTCGGATGCAGTTCATTATAGAAATCCCCCTTATCAAAAGGGGGTTCTGTACAAATGTTATAATTCAGTCCTGCACCATTTTCCATATCCACTATTATTATTTTATCTCCATTGCTGATTCTTCTCTTTGCCATCTTTTCAATATTAGCATTAAAAAAAGTAGTTACTGAATTGTAAGGCACCCTGTTGATTATCTTTGCCAGAATAACCCAGACATCTTTATTATAGCTGTACTCGAATCTGTCAACTTCATCAAGAATGTTCCGAATATCGGCACTGCTGGTATCTACTTCATTAGTACCTATATGAAGAAGTATGATGTTTGTATTTGGTTTTTCCTGCAGCCAGGCGTAAATATTTGTTGCAATCTGGTCATCTCTCCAGCCCGGATGCCCTTCATGCTGGTAATCCGGAAAAATATCAAATCCTGAGGATTGACTTCCGGTAAAATCAAAATCGTAATTATTCGTTCGAAGTGAATCCCATAACACGAATCGGTAAGAAGCTTTTTCGCCAATGGATCTGGTATCATTTGTCCAGCAGTCAAAGGTGATGCTATTTCCCACGGGCATAATTACTGCCGGTCCGGTAGAAACATCTGATCCTACTATCCGCTCTTGAGAATAAATTGCTGATGATATTAGAATACCAATAGTAAGCACACCAATAGTATAGAATCCCGGCATAATAGAACCTCGCCAACTGTTGCACCAAATCTGTTGTAAACCACTTCGGACAACGTAGAATATATAAACAATATATAATTTATATTACATTTCAAAGCCTTTCCTGATCAAGGGTGAGGGGCTAAAGGACTATTTTGCCAAAATAAATTTCTTTGCAGACGAATAGCTGCCAGCCTTCATTTGATAAAAGTAAACACCGCTGGAGAGCATACCTGCGTTAAACTGCAGTTCATATTCCCCCGGTTCATAATTCTGATCTGTTATATCAGTAACTTTTTCACCGAGCTGATTGAATACGCTGATTGTAACCCATTCATTTGCCGGTAATGAAAATTTAATTGTAGTTATCGGGTTAAATGGGTTTGGATAGTTCTGGAATAGATTATATTCTGAAGGAATCATTTTAACACTCAGCTCTTCCGAGTAAATATAATCGCCATCGCCATTGATCATTTTTATCCGATACTTGAATGTATTTTTCTGATCATTCATAACCGGATCTTCATAGTTATACATAAGCTGATTTTCAAGACCATTTACAACAGCAATTTCATTCCAGTTTTCAGAATCCGCAATGGTTTTATTCTCAATGCGTCTTTCTATTAAAAATGAGTTTACATTTCCTGATGCTTCCCATTGCAGCTTCACACTGCCTTTCTCAGGCAGGGCGGAAAACTCTAAGAATCTATTATCGTTAGTAACTGATTTAGCAATTCCAGTCTGACTGCAGTAACCAGAATTAGATAAGCCATTGTTATAATGCTGCTGAACCTGGCTGAGAGTTAATCCTGTTTCATATACTGCAATTTCATCAAGTGCACCGGTGAAAAAATAATTATTTATAAAATACCCTATGTTAATTGCCGATGTTGAACTGAAATTGCCGGTAAATGCAGTTGATGTACTTCCTTCTAAACTTCCGTCCACATATATTTTTAATGTATTATCTCCTGCATCTCTGATCGCTGCAATGTGATGCCAGCTGCCGTCATTAATATTGCTGGTACTCTTTACTGAAAAGGTTTTGTTTTGTGAATCACGTACTTCGAAGTTTACCTTATTATCTGAGCCGTACCCGACCCACCATGATACACTGCCTGCAAGGTAACGTCCGATAAATACTTTGTTGCCCGTAACAGCAGTTGATGTTTTTACCCATAACTCAATGGCAAAACTTTGCGTTGACGAAAAGTTATAAGCAGTACTGGATGAAACATTTATGGTTGTTGTGGATCCGTTAAATTGCTGTGCTCCGCTTACTCTGCCTGAAACGGGAGTAGGAATTGTTGACCCTCCCTGCGCATTGTGGGATCCTAATACATCGGAATAAATGCTTCCGGAAATTTCATCAAGTTTCCAGTAACTTATTAAACCGGAGGGACAAACATTCGCCGTCCCAACATTGATGGTAAATGATTGAGAAGCATTTGGGTTAACTCCATTTGAGGCTCTCGCGGTTACATTATAACTTCCTGTTGCAGAGGGAGTCCATTGAATAACTCCTGTTGTGGAGTTAATAGTCATACCGGCAGGGAAAGTAGTAAGTGCGTAAGTTGGTGCCGGATTACCTGTTGCATTTACATCATAAGAATAAGTCTGACCAACATTAGCATTAGTTACCGGAGTGGAAGTAATTACAGGTGCTGTTTCAGAAGGCGGAGTTCCTCCGCAGTAACCTAAAGCAGCTAATCCATTATTGTAATGTGTCTGAATATCAGAAGAAGATAATTCAGCATTGTGAATGGCAACTTCATCAAGTGTTCCTGCAATTGCATAAACACTCTGCTGACTTAACCATCCTATGTTAAGACTTGCTGTTGGGGATTCAAATCCCGATGTGAAGAACTTGGTTGTACTTGACCGCAGTACACCATCAACATATATTCTCAATGCACCGGTA
>Ga0196971_1000198_pt1 | contig 57970 bp, 37 predicted proteins | sample S1v_1013CmetaG_FD_148660 | JGI IMG/M metagenome (GOLD analysis project Ga0196971, IMG submission 148660) | Soil microbial communities from Anza Borrego desert, Southern California, United States - S1+v_10-13C | ecosystem: Environmental > Terrestrial > Soil > Desert | place: USA: California... | reverse complement strand
GGCCACCCGCTGGTTCGATTCCGATTCGCAGGCCAGAACCAGCTTGGCTCGCAGGACCAGCGCCGCAGGCAGACTGCGCGAGCGCACCAGTGCCTCCAGTTGTTCGCGTTCAGCGGGTGTGATGACCAGTTCGGCTTTCGGGCGGCCGTTTTTCATTGGGTATCTCCTCAAATCTAAAGACACCCAGAAATTAAGCAAGATTTATGCTACGTATTAATGGGACAGGACGCTAGACGATTATGACGTCTGAATCAGGATGGTGAAAGGAAAGCCAAATGGCGGAGCAATGAGGCGCTAACGGAGGCCCGGAAAACGGGGGTGCAAATACCCGCTGAGGGTTAGCTATTGCGGCGATTTTGGAGGTGCGCCCGAACCCGGTGCGCCGCTGGGAGAGTCGGGAGCGGGACGACGGCGACACGGCACTCGCCGTGCAAAAATGCGAGCGCCATAAGGGGAAACAGCAGCGCCTCGATGCCGGCACCGATGCCCGGTTTGCGCAGCAACGCCTGTCGATGAGCCGCGCGCGTCCAGATGGAAAGGGCGGAAATTCGCAGGGCGACGAGACCGGGATTGAACGGGATGGTCGAACGAGGCTACGCCCCACCGGTCGATTGCCCGTGGTGCTAAAGCCGACAGAGAAGCTCCGGTTGAACCTCATCTCTAAATCGGACGTCGTGCCTTTTTGAGGCCTCAACTCCCCCAAATACCCGCGAAGATGAGTGTTGGGGCGGAATACAGACTGGTATTGCCCTGGATGGGCGGATTCGCCGAGGACATTGAGTTGAATGTCCGCTCTGTCACCGAGTTACTGCCAGGGTTTCATAACAAACGGAGGGTTCTCGATGTGCTCAGAAGAGCGTTCAGCAAATGGCTGGGATGTTGATCTTAGCATTTTCGAAGTACTGCTAATTGATCGGGGAACTGCATGAATGGCAAACATCTCGTGTCTATTATCATCCCAGTTTACAATGCGGTCACGTATGTCCGTGAAACTATAGAAAGCGCCTTATCTCAGACATACTCACCCTGTGAAATCATAGTTGTCAATGATGGATCAACGGATGGCAGCCTTGACATACTTAACAAGTACAGTGAGAGAATAACAATAATCTCACAACTTAATAAGGGTGTTTCGGGTGCAAGGAATCGTGGTGTTAGGGAAAGCCGTGGTAAATATATCGCATTTCTTGATTCGGATGATATCTGGGATAAAAACAAGATTGAACGACAAGTCAATATACTGGAATCCCACCCAGATTGTTTTATGACATATTGCGATCATCGTATCATAGATGCCGTTGGTAACATTACCGGCATGAGCGGAGCAACTCAGTTTTTCAGAGCATCAGGTCAAGTTCTAAAAGCCATGCTGCAGGGTTCATTTATCATAAGCCCAACAGTTACCTTAGTCCGGCGTTCTGCATTTGAAAAAGCCGGTGGATTTGATGAAACACTTCATAAAAGTGAAGATTATGATTTGTGGCTTCGTCTGGCACTGTTTGGCCCAATTCTATATCAGCTTGAAACACTCGCCAGTTACCGCAGGCACGATAAAAATACATATACTGGACCAAATCTAGAAAGTTCCATAGCCAGAATGAATGCGATAAAAAAAATTGCATTATCACCCACTTGCGAAGTAACGGAATACCGAGCTGCTTGCGCCGATGCCTTATTGAAGGCCATGCTAAATGTTGCATGGCACTACAGGATTAATCGCCAGCAAATTAAGGCCTTTATCACTCATTTACAAATTATTAAATTGTGGCCATTGAACATAAGGCACTATTTGAATGCAATGAAGTCACTCGTACCCAAGACTGCAGTGAATGACGCTCCGTACACCAATAGATTATGAGCAATTGCAGATGCGAATAAGTTTCTGTTTTCATATTCACACACGACACTTATGCCAAATTATTTAAACAATCTTGTCATTAGCACGGCCAAGTTGCTCGGATATTCAATAATCCCAAACTGGCGCATGCCAGCTTATGCACTCTCAACCCACCTGCGCACTTTGTTTGATAAGTACAAAATCGACACCGTGCTCGATGTTGGTGCCAACGCTGGACAATACAGGGACTTGTTACGGCATGAAGTTGGTTTCAACGGCCAAATCATCTCATTTGAACCGATCGCGGATTTGGCTGCTCTACTGAGGAGTCGTTCAGAGAACGACCCAAGCTGGCACATTAACGCATACGCCCTCGGCAGTGAAAACACTACAAAAAATATTAACATCATGGCAGACAGTAAATTCAGTTCGTTCCTTGAACCGGACAACAAGCTCACACCTAAATACCGTTCTAAAAATATTGTCAGTCGTCAAATGTCGGTTAATATACATCGGCTTGACGACATATTTTCAAACCTTCGTGAAGCATATTCTATTCGAAATGCTTACCTCAAATTGGACACTCAGGGATACGATTTGGAAGTGCTCAAAGGCGGCCGTAACACACTGCGTGAAATCATTGCTGTACAAAGCGAAATCTCCTTTCGTCCCGTTTACGAAGGCATGCCAGATTTTCTCACATCCTTTTCCGAATTTGGTCAGAATGGCTTTAGTGTTTCCGGAATATTTCCGGTAGGCTTGGATTCATCGCTCAAGCTTATCGAGGCCGACTGCGTCATGGTGAAATGTTGTTAATAGCATTTACCCAATAAGGGGCACCTCGCCCTTCGTCTGGTAAAAAGCAGCCAGAATATCTGTGCGTGATAGTTTTTCCCCGAAGCGCCTTGCCCCAGATGGAGCGAAGTCATCGAAAGAGCCAGGTACAAGTCCGAAAGATTAAAGACGGCAAACTCTTCCACAGTCTTGATGAGTCGCTTGATAAACATATTCTCCAAACTGTGATAACAATGCATATTACAATTGAGCATGACTTAGCCGAATTATCTTCCGTTTGTAACTAAAATTAATGCAAGCAAGCTTTTTCACACCTTCATATATCGGCGATCTTGATCGTGCCGTATGGATGCGCAGAAGTATAAGGAAGTATTTCAAGAGTAATTGTCAGCATATTATTGCAGTACCTAAGGAACATATGCCCGAGTTTCGCTCGGCACTAAAAGACGACAAGGATGTTGAAATCGTCAGCCAGCAGGATGTCGTTTCCGAATTATTTTATCCGGATTTTCTTTATAAATTGATCGGCAAGATCGCCAAGCATCAGCTTTGGCGGTTTGAGAAGCATGCCGGCCGTCCGGGTTGGATTATCCAACAGATCGTCAAACTTGCTTGCAATCACTGGGTCGATGAAGGGGCAGTCGTGTTTATCGACTCCGATTTGATTTTCATCAGGCCGTTTGACTTAATGGATCTTGGACTGACGGATACCACCAGGACTCTAGTAAGAATCACCCCAAAAGATGAAAGCAGCAAACATCGAAGTCACGTGGATCAGTCACGCAGAATCTTGTCGCTACCACCGGGCTCGTCCGAACACCACTATATGGCTTACCCGACTATCTGGTATGTCGATTGGCTAAAAGAGTTGCATAATTATATCCAAAATACCGCTAATTCAGACTGGCAAAAAGCTATGTACACAGCCAAGCATATTTCAGAATACACCATCTATGGGGTATTCGTGGAAGAAGTGCTTAAACCTGCCAACCTCTCTATACGGGCAAGGCCATTCAATATCATCGCGTGGGACTTAGCTTCTTTCGAAAGCACGAAAACCAGAATGCTAAATGCAGAGGATTCCGAGGACGACAGGATCAGCTTGGTGATTCAATCAAACCTCAAGATTCCAACCTCGGCATACGAAGATTTGCTCCGTCACATTATTTGCCAGTAGCATCATGAAATACCCGACGGAATCTTCTATTAATCCGATTTCGGCAGGAATTCATTCTGTATGAGCCTGATTTCTGCAATCGTTACAACCCAGAATAGGCCCGCGCTGTTGGATGAGGCTCTCCTGAGCCTTATAAATCAGTCGCTGCCGCCTTCGGAAATCATTGTTGTTGATGATGGCTCGCATCCACGAGTCAACGCTGAAACATTAACGTCTAAATTCGGCAACACCGTCCGGGTGGTGCGTAATGAGGAAGCACGAGGTTTGGCCTTCTCCAGAAATCGGGGAGTCGAAGCGGCGACGAGCGAATTCATAGTGCATCTGGATGATGACGATTTGTTATCGCCACAGGCGATTGATCATGCCTGCGCCCTGCTATCCAGCGACCCAGAACTCGATCTGGTGTTCCTTGGCGCACAAGGATTCGGCGCTCGTTCCGAACATTTCAACAGAGTTCAGCCGGAGGCTGTTGCGCGTGTCATTACTTCCGGGATGGGCCGCGAAGACCCTCAGGATATCGTTTCATTCGACAAGTGGCTTATTGTCGCCCTGCTCCTAACCGTTCCGATTGCCTTTCAACGTGTCGTGTTAAGGCGCGAGACTTGGTCACAAATCAGCGCCCTGCGCTGGCGTGCTTATCAAATTGAACCTGATGTTCCAGACGATGAAGCCGCCAAACTTCGCATAATAGGTCCGCTTAGAGATTCGGAATGGGCCATCTATGCCGCGGCGATATGCGGTAAGACGGCTTTAATCAATCGTCCGCTTTATTTACAGCGCTGCGAGGGTCAGGGTTATTCGTCGCAACCCGCCAATATCGAGCAACACATGCTGCAGGGATTGGCCATCAAAAATCAGCTGTTTCGCGCATCTCTATCGCTGCCCGAGTTTGGCAAATGGAAGAAACAAATACGCGATAGTATCGCGTCCGCCTATTTCGATACCGCCTACTATTACTTTCGCCATGGCAAGCGAGGAACCTCATTACGCTATCTTCGACAAGCCCTTTTTATAAGTCAAAAGCCTGCTTATATTCGATTTGCGTTTCGAATGTGGCTTCCCAGAAGACGAGCTCACATTGAGTAATGGCTATTACGCCTTTATATGGGTTTAGGGGATATTTATGCGACGATGTCGGGCGTCTACGCTTGAGTATAAAAACAGGCTTTTCAGCATTGCCGCCCTCTTTGACATACTCATATCGTATTATTGAATACCCGGTTTGCGTTCTTATATTCGGCACCAATTATCTAAATTGATATATTCACATGGACGCCAGCATCATCGTTTGCACTTACAACCGCGCAGAATCCCTCCGGGATACCCTGACAGCTCTCATGCAACTGAATACCAGGCCTGAGTTGAGCTGGGAGGTTATCATCGTAGACAACAATTCCAAGGATCACACGAGGCGTGTGGTAGAGGAATTCCATCAGGCATGGCCGAAGCTGCGCTATGAATTCGAACTTCAGCAAGGGTTATCGCACGCGCGCAACCGCGGCATTGCCGCTGCGAATGGCGAGGTGCTGCTCTTTACCGACGATGATGTGCTGCCCGAATCCGATTGGCTGGAAACCACGCTTGCCGGGTTGGAAAAGTATCAAGCGGATGCCTGTGGTGGCTATATTGCCCCGATTTGGGAGATCCCTCCTCCCTATTGGCTGACCGAACGTTTTTACGGCTTTCTCGCCGTGCGCACCGATCGCACCGACGACTATCCCATTGAAACCCCGTCTCAGGCGCCTTTTGGCGCCAACATGGCGTTTCGCCGTCAAATATTCGATAAAGTCGGCTACTTTGACACGAACCGCGGTCGTAGGGGCGAGGTACTCGCAAGCGGCGAGGACATCGAACTGTTCGAACGCATTCTGGCTGCGGGTTTAAAGGCGGTATTCCTCGGTCAATCCCGCGTGAGCCACAAGGTTGAAGCCTACCGCTGCACCAAGCGTTACCTGCGACGCTGGCGGTTTCAAACCAGCAGGAATCTGGCCGTCAGTAAGGGGCTGCCCGGCAGTCGCCGGATTTTCAACATACCTTTTTACCTGTTTCCTCAGTTGATGCGTGCGGCACGGGGAGTCATCACCGGTCGGTTTACCTTACCGGCCGATGAGGCCTTTTATAGGGAGATGCTTCTGTGTCATTTTCTGGGCGCCATACAAGGTCTGTACCTTAGCCGGCATGTAAGCATCCATGGCTGAAATGCGTTTTTCAATTATCGCCACGGTACGCAACGAGGCCGCATCGATTCGGGATTTCGTTGACTCGCTGCTCAACCAGAGCCGAGTGCCGGATGAAATCGTCATCGTCGATGGCGCGAGCACCGACGGCACCAGGGAAATACTCGAGGACTATGCCGCACGCGGGTGGCTGCGCGTCATTTCCCGGCCCTGTAATATCGCCGAGGGTAGAAATCTTGGGATTTCCGCCGCTACCGGCACGCATTTGGCGGTCACCGATGCCGGATGCCGGGTAGACCCTGACTGGCTAGCCAATATCGCGCAGTGTTTTGAGGCTATTCCGCGGCCGGATGTCGTTGCCGGCAATTTCCGCTTCGAAACGCATACGCCATTCGAAGAAGCCGTGGTGCTGGCCACCTTTCAACCCAATCGTGACGAGACGCTGGCGGCGCGCTACTTTCCCTCTAGTCGATCGGTCGCTTTTACCAAGGTTGCCTGGGAGAAAGCCGGAGGCTATCCCGAATGGCTTTATGCCGCGGAAGACACCTTATTCAACATAAGGATGCGGCAGCTGGGATTTCGCTTCGCATTTTGCCGCGATGCGATTGTTCGTTGGCGGCCACGGGAAAGCTGGCGTGCGTTGGCTCGGCAGCGTATCAATTTTTCGCGCGGCAATGCACGCGTTGGTATTGGAACCTCGGGATATCTCATCAACTTGCGGATACACGGAGCCATTGCCGCGCTTCTCGTGTCAGGTTTCTGGTTTTTGCCAACGATCGCTGTTGCTCTTGCCCTGTTTGGGTGGCACATACATAAACATCTTTGGCCTCAAGTTCTTAGAACCACATCTCCAGACGATTGGCGCATGCGTTTGCGTGTGCTGGCGGTCATGGAATTTGTTCGCATCGTCAACGTCCACGGGTTTTTGCGGGGGCGTTGGGATCGCATAACCGATCCCACTTATGTCGAACAGCAGATTCAATATATGGACGTCGCCTCGGTTGACGACCTCGACCTCTCCAACCCACCCGGCAGATATCGAAAAAAGCGGCTCGATCTGCCGCCCGATCGTGACTTTTTGTTCGGGGTTGCGTTGGCGATTTTCACCGTCAGCTGTGGGTTGATTGCGTGCTTTGTCAGCGGCTACTCGCATGGGCCTGAACTGCTCCCTGCTGTGGCAGTGGCGGCTGTGGGCACGGCGGCGCTATTGGCCAAGTCGCTATTGGATTTCTCGCAGACCGGGCCGCGCATTCCAGAAGAGGTCCTCACGCATTACCGGCGCTACACCCTGTTTGCACTCGCCCGCCTGTCGGGCTGGGCATTCGCCCTAATGTTGTTTACCGGGAGCGCGGGCGTGCTTCTGTATGCCATGCTCAACATCAGCTTAAGCGGCGAGTGGTCAAACGTATTTGCTGCAGTTGCTGCAACTCTTGGGATTCTGGCCGCGGTTACGCTGCAATTTATCCGCAAGCTGCGCTTCAACCCAGGGCTGCTGGTGGCGTCCATGCACTACCGTATGAGCCGTTTTTACCGCTTGTGGCGCTGGATTACGCCGGGCCGGATTTATTTTATCCAGTCAGCCGGGGGCGCTGTCGCCGCGCTGCTGCTGACAGTAGCCACATGGCAACTGGCCAAGCAGAACCAGATTATAGAAATCCTGGCATTATGGGCAGCCATGTTGTTCTATGCAGGTACGATCGCCTGGGTAGCCTGGATGCCCGAAGCACGTCCCCCGCGCAGTTCCACCGCCCGCGCCGCCGATGCCCCGCCAAATATCCTGATGATCGGTTCAGATACGCTGCGGGCCGATCGGCTGAGCGCGCTAGGCTACCATCGCGCCCTCACACCGCATATCGATCAGCTGGCTAAACAAGGGACGTTGTTTGCCAACTGCTATGTGCCCTGTGCCCGCACGGCACCCAGCCTGATTTCACTCATGACCGGCACTTGGCCGCACACTCACGGCATTCGCGATAATTTCGTCGCCGATGAGGATACCCGGCTCAAAGTCAATGCCCTCCCCAATCTGCTTAAGGCCCAAGATTATCGCACCGCCGCCATCTCTGATTGGTGTGGCGCGGACATGGGGAAATTCTCCTTCGGCTTTGATTACACTGATCTGCCGGAAGATCAGTGGAATCTTAAATACCTGATCCGGCAGGGGCCCAAGGATTTACGTCTTTTTTTATCACTGTTCACCCACAACCGGTTGGGACGATTACTGTTGCCCGAAATCTATTACCTGGGTGGCGTACCCCTCACCCAGCCGATGGGATGCCGTGCGCGCCGGCTGGTTTCGCGCCTGGCGGAAAGCGCACAACCCTTCTTCCTTAACGTGTTTTATTCCACAACGCACCCGCCGTTTGCTTCCGAATGGCCGTGGTACACGCGCTTCGCCGATCCGGCTTACTCGGGAGAGTCCAAGTTCGCCATGGCGCGGCTGACCGACCCCTTCGATATCATCCGTCGCCAGGGTGCGCCGAAAGAGGAGTTCGACCTTGATCAAATCATTGATCTGTACGACGGCTGCGTAGCCGAATTCGATGACGAAGTCGGCAAGATGCTGCGCCACGTCGATGCCTGCGGACTCGCGGGCAATACTATCGTGGTTGTCTACTCTGACCATGGGATGGAATTCTTCGAGCACGAGACTTGGGGCCAAGGCAATTCCGCAGTCGGAGATTTCAGCCCGCGAATCCCGCTGCTGGTTCATGACCCGCGCCGAATCGGTGGGGGTGTCGTGGACAGAGTCGTACGCAGCATCGACTTGGCGCCGACACTAATGCAATTGGTCGGAGTGCCGTCGCCAAGCACGATGGATGGCGTTCCGCTCGCTGACTGCCTGGATCAAACCAAGCATTGTCTAGACATTGTTGCCTTCAATGAAACCGGCATCTGGATTGCCGATATCCCCGGCCTGCCGGAACGGCATGTGCGCTACCCCGATTTGTTCGAACTGCTGGAAGTACCGAATCGGGCAACAGGTACACTAGCTATTAAGCTTCAATATCAAAACATTACGCTCATAGCTAAAGATCGTATGCTCCGCAGCGGACGCTGGAAGCTCGTTTACCAGCCGCTCACGGAGGGGTATTTACTACAACTGTTCGATCTGGAAACAGATCCGGATTGCCGGCGGAATCTCGCAGCCAACGAAACGGTAATTGCCGCGCAGCTTTGGGCTCAGCTCGAGGCATGGATGTCCCAGGACCTGGTAGGTGGCTTTTTTCGGGATAGGCGTAAATCCGTGGGTTAGTGAGTGGAGGGGCGGCGGCTGCCGGTTGGCATGCTCGATTCAGGATTTACATGGCCTTGCCGCTCAGCCTTCGGTAAACCTCGGCGGTCTATACCGGGAGCCTACCTTGGTAGGCAGGAACAAGTTCGGTGAGTACGGACAGATTGGCGCTGCGAGTCATCCGCGCACCATGGAGAGCACATTTCGCACACTCCTCAGGCCGGGACTTTCCCATATGGACGGCAACACCGCTCGCAACGCATCGCCCCGACGGCCTGCGCGCGTTAACGCGCAGCCCAGGTTGAATCGACCCTCTCGGAGCCGCGTTTGCACGCCCCGACGAATTACGTCGGGGAAAGCGCGGGCGGCATCGGCTAGAGCGGTCAGGGTGCGCACATTGTCGATCTGGGCGTGCAAGGGATCGCGCCGGGTCGCGCTAGCATCGTGGATGAGATAGGCCGCCAGTGGCGCGCACGCCACGCCCACGCGTTGGCTGACGGCGCATAGCTTGACCAGGAAAAAGACGTCCTCGCACACGCGATAGCCAGTGGGATATCCCCCTAGATTTAGAAAAGTCACGCGCGGCAACGAGAGCGTATGGGTGTCGCCAAAATGATCGGCGACAAAGGATTCGAATTCGTCGGCCATCATGACCACGGTTTCTTCGCCCGCCGCCTTGGCCAGCATGGCACGGCCGGAGTCGTGGATTTCCATGGAACCGGAGATGCGGTTGCCGTCGGGCCGGCAGTAGTCATAATCGCCGGTCAGGAAATCCAGGCCGGCGTCGCGCTCTATCCATTCGGCATGGCGTCGCAGGCGATCCGGGTAATACCAGTCATCGGCATCCAGGAATGCCAGCCAGTCGCCCGTGGCGGCCTGAGCGCCCCGGTTGCGGGCGGCGGAAACGCCGGCATTGTCTTGACGAAGATAGCGTATACGATCACCAAAAGCGGCGATCTTAGCGGCGGTAGCATCGCTGGACCCGTCGTCTACTACGATGATCTCGTGCGCGGGCCAGGTCTGGGCCAGAACCGATTCAATGGCTCGGACAATGAAGCCCTCGGCATTGTAAGCCGGAATGATGACCGAGAACGAGGGACGGTTCATGCTCGGGTGCTTGTGTTCGAAATAATCGCAACAGCCGACAGCATATAGGCTAGGCCGCTTAGGCGGGCAAGTTTCCAGAAACGGGACAGGGCTCTCAAGCGCGCGAACCAGGCGCTGTAACGGCGGGCAAAACCTTGCTCCAACCAATCGCCGCCATGGCGAAACTGCTCGGCCAACTCCGCGCAGGACGAGAAACGCAGGTCCGGGAAGCGCGCCAAAGCCTGGGTCAATAGTCTGTCGACTTCCGCGACAGCCGCATCCGCCTGTCGTCCGGTGAAATTGAATCGGTGGGTCTCCAGCAGGCACGGGCGCCCTTGGGTAAGCTTGGTCGCCAGAGCGGCAAGCGCTCGCTCCGCCCTATGTCCATAGGCGGGCTCAAAGTAAGCATCGCGCACCAGGTAAATCATGCCCCCCTCTCCCCTCTCTCCATTTCGGATCGGCATGTTAGGGCCGATGAGATCCCCGGCTTCATTACGCGCCTCGTACCGGCGCCCGGGCGTAATTACGCAATGGATGCCCGCCTCGGCCCAAGCCCGCTCCACAGTGCGATTCCAGATAAACGTGGGCGGCACGGCCACCCTGGGCGGCTCACCGAGGATGCGTACGTAAGCCTCTGCCTCCTCACTCACGGCTAAGCGAGTCGCACCTTCGGAAAGAGAAACCGAAGGCAGGCGCGAGGCATCCGTCCAGCGCGATTGCAGCGCACTGGGCAGCGATTCGGTTTCTAGACTAGCCGGCGTGGTGAGCCACGTGCACACCTCCTCATGCTCGGCGGCAGCGTGCATCAGGGCTGGCGGCCAGTAATGGGCTGCTCCATGGAGTTGCGGCGCGAAAACGTTTCGATCGCGTCCTGCAAGCATGGCTTTCAAGTGGGCTGCAAAGGGCTCTGCATCCAGCCAGAGGGCGGCATAATCACTCGCATTACATCGGCTGATAGTGATCGCATCCGGCACGGACAGTGTTACGCCTAAAGTCATGACCGCAGGATGACCGGTGCAATCGCGATGTTTGGCCAGGCACGCCGACAGACGTTCTAGAGCATCGGCATGATGCGCCGGGCCAGGCCCCCAATCGTCGCTTTCGACGATCAAAACAGGATTGCGGAGGACCGGTTCGCGCCATAAGGCGATTAACGGCCGGCGGTAGAGGATGGCTAGAAACGCGCTGCCGAGCAGCATCCAGAGCAGTAATGCCTTGACAATCAAAGCTCATATCCCATTCGCTGAGCAACGTCCGCTACGTCCGAAAGCGTGCTTTCGATGCGTTCCCGGTTTTCCTTATCCCGCCATTTCGAAGCGCGAATTTCGGAAAACGCATTGTAAGGCTTCGCCAATACCGTGGCGCAATGTCGCCGCATATGTTCATCGAACGAAAGCCCTGCTTTTGCGAATGCATCGGCGAAACCGGTCACGGGGTCGTTGAGCAATTCTTCGTAAACGATGTCAATCCATTGATCCGGAGGAATTTGCTCCTTGGCTTCAAGAATCGCTTCATTCATCGTCCGGTACTGGAAAGCGCAAACTTCTTCTAAGCTGGCATTGACATAATCACGCCAGCCTTCGGCGAGAAAAAAACACCAGCGGGTGAATCGCCCTTGCTCTATAGCGACTTCTACCGGAAGTGTATTTGACCACGTCGCGAATTCGTCGGCCCGCTTCCAACCCTCCATAAGCGAATGCAGGTTATCGCCCGGACTGCGCTTAACGTAAACGAAGACGGCATCCGGGAACAGTTGTCTCAAGTAGGGAATAGAAAGGCCGTTCTGATTGTTCTTATCGACGAAACGACGCTTCCCGGTGTGTACAAAAAAATAGCGCGCCACGAAGTCACGATCTTGAGGCGCAGCCATGCAGGGATCGATAGCATGCGTATCCCAATTTCTTTCGGAGGGCGGATGCAAAGTCGCCCAGAAATCATGGGTTTCCCGCTGAAGACTTCCTAGCTTGCGGCACTCTGAAAACGTCTTGTAAACCAGTGTCGTCCCGGCTCGACTGCATCCCACCACGAATATGGGCTTTTCCACCGACGGCTTTGCGACTTTCCAGCGTGTTCCACGCACGATGCGCGAAAAATTCGCTGCGTAATAACGTGTGGTTTTTCCGGCCTTGACCCAAAAGTTGTCGGTTTCCATTGGCCCCCAATTAATAATGCAAATTTAATATTCGCCATCGCCTGTCACGAAAATCGTCTTGGCTTGGCCCGCCCGCTTTCTCTCAGGCCGACAAAGCCTGGATTCAAAATCGAGTAACCGCTTATCCTATATACTTTGTCCCAAAATTAACAAATTCAGCGGCCGAATCATGAGTGGTATCTGTGGATGGATAAATAATCGCCTTCAGTTAGAAGCGGCGAAGCCCGTCATCTCCTTGATGGCCGATCAACTGTTACTAAACTCGTCCCAAAAGATGCAAACCGCGGTAGACACAATGTGTTTGATCGCCGCTGCGGGACTCCCGAATCAAACTAGTGTTTTTTCCACGCAACACCGAATCGCCGCCTGCCATGGCCGCCCTCGGTGGAAATTAGCCGAGCTCGCCAAGATCGCCGAAAGACGAGGGCACGCAGCGGCGCTCAGCGATGGTTATTCCGAACACGGAGCCGATATTTTCCAGTATCTCCTCGGCTCTTTCTCACTGGTAATCGCGGACACACAGCAAAGGCGCTGCCTGATAGCCATCGATCGCATGGGGATCAGCCCTTTGTATTATAGCGTTCGCAACGGACAGTTGATTTTTGGATCCGACGCGCGCTGCATTAAACAGCATCCTGATGCCGACAGGAGCATAAACAACCAAGCGATCTTCGATTATTTGTACTTTCATATGGTGCCGAGTCCGCACAGCATTTTCTCCTCACAGGAAAAGCTGCTACCCGGACAATATCTCATTTTTGACAATGAGAACATTAAAAAGGAGTTTTACTGGCAACCCAATTTTTCTGAAACGAAACATCCCCAGAATCAACTAGAAGCGCTATTGCGGGAAAAGTTGAACACAGCGGTTGGCGAGGCACTGGATGGATCGAAAACCGGTACTTTTCTAAGCGGGGGAACTGATAGTTCGACAATAGCCGGCCTTTACCGCCAAATCGCCGCGAGTCCGGTCGATACATATAGTATCGGCTTTGCTGCCGAGGGTTTTGACGAAACGGAATATGCGCGTATTGCCGCGAAGCATTTTTCGCTTACGGCTCACGAATATTATTTGAAACCGCAAGATGTCGCGGACGCCATACCGATTATCGCACGCGCTTATGATGAACCCTTTGGCAATGCCTCTGCGGTCCCGACTTATTACTGCGCGAAAGCTGCGAGGACAGACGGTTTAGATACCCTCCTGGCCGGGGACGGCGGGGATGAGCTATTCGGTGGCAATGCACGATATGCCAAACAGAAAATCTTTCATCTTTACTCCACCATTCCTGGAACTATTCGGCACTCGGTTCTAGAGCCTCTGATTTTCAATTTTCCATTGGGCTCCAAGCTTGCTCCCATTGCTAAAGCGCAAAGCTATATTAATCAAGCGAATATACCTTTGCCGGAACGAATGGAAAGCTACAATTTTTTAAACCGTTTTGCTTTGGAAAACATATTCGCTGGCGAGTTTTTATCCAAGATCAATCCAGCTCGACCTGGCATGAATCTCCAGGAAGTTTATCGCAGGGCAAACGCCAGTGACATACTAAACAGAATGTTATTCTTGGATTGGAAAATTACCTTAGCCGATAATGATTTGCGAAAAGTTAACCGCATGTGCGAATTAGCCGGCATCGACGTTCGTTATCCCATGTTAAACGATGACCTTGTCGAATTCAGCACTCACATACCACCATCATTGATGGTCAAACATTTGAAACTACGGTATTTCTTTAAGAAAGCTCTTGAAGAATTCCTGCCTAAAGAAATCTTGGAAAAAAGCAAACATGGGTTCGGTTTGCCTTTTGGCATTTGGATGAACGATTATGAGCCATTACGGGAAATTGCCAACGAAAGTTTGGCAAAATTCTCCGATCGTGGATTCGTTCAACGAACGTTTATTCGACAGCTGCTAAATGAGCATCGAAGCCATCCCTCTTACTACGGCACCATGATTTGGGTAATAGTGATGCTAGAGCAATGGCTTAGTTGCAATCAGTAATATATAAGAATCACACATAAATATAGAGACTAATCCAGGTTATATCCTATATTAAGATATATCAAGCGATGAGGAATATGGCCGGCTCAACAGGCTGGGTATTCAAAGTGAAAGGACGCGATCCATTTTAGACAAGCATATAACGCTGTCTGTTTTGTTTTTATTTGCGCAAATCCTTAAGCTAAGGATTCGAGATTAACCGTTCGATTATTGCTCCGGCAGTTAAATGAGAATCATGCCTTGAGTCGAATTCTGAGTTTTTCATTTTATATCAATGCCTTGAGGTGATGTCCATTTGGTTAAAATCACCCTTTAATTGCCGAAGCAATAAGCTCAGTTCCTGGCTCGATGCCCTGCTCAATAACAAATCATAATGGCTCACTTGCTCTACTTTGAAGACGACGCTCCTTTGGCATTCCTGATAAAAGCGCGTCTTACAAAACTCGGTCACCGCGTAGATATCGCCGCAAACGGCGAGGAAGTCCTTGAAAAGCTGGCTAAGGAACAGTACGACCTGGCAATCCTTAATCATTTGATGCCCAGGAAAGACGGCCTGGCTACTCTCCGGGAAATGCTGGCTTTGCCGTTTGCCCCTCCGGCCATTATGGTTTCGGGAGGCAATGCCCTTGACGTCGCTGTCCAAGCAATACAACTCGGCGCCGCGGATTACATCGTAAAGGATGAGCAGGGAACGTTCATCGATCTTTTACCATCGATTATTCAAAAGGTTCTCGACCGACAGCGCTTGCTTGATGCCCAGAAGGAATCGGAAAAGCGGGATCGGATTGCGGCGACCGTCTTCCATAATGCCGCCGAAGGCGTCCTGATTACCGATGCCGAAACGCGGATTATCGCGGTCAATCCCGCATTCAGCTCGATTACCGGTTATACGACCGAAGAAGTCGTAGGCAATACACCGTCGATTTTAAGCTCCGGCAAACACGATAAAGAGTTTTACCGGCGCATGTGGGAGTCCATCGATCTGACCGGTCAATGGCAGGGAGAGATCTGGAATAAACGGAAGAATAACGACATTTATCCCCAGTGGCTCACCATCAATGTCGTGCGAGACACAGAAGGCCGATTGCTGAACTACATCGCGACTGTTTCGGATATTACAGAACGCAAGCAAATCGAGGATCGGCTCCGCAATCTGGCTCATTACGATACATTGACAGGGCTTCCTAACCGGGAGTTGTTCAACACGCGACTGAACGAGGCCATCAACCGGACGAGGCACAACAATACCGACCTTGCGTTGCTGTTCATCGACCTCGACCGATTCAAGACCGTCAATGACTCGCTGGGGCATAACGCCGGCGACGAATTACTTCGGCAGGTTGCTGCCCGCTTGAAGCAATCGGTACGGGAAAGCGACGTTACGGCACGACTAGGAGGCGATGAATTCACCGTGATCCTAGAAAACATGACGGAGCCGCAAAAGGCCGAAATCGTTGCACAAAAGATTATCCATGCACTGAACAAGCCGGTTAACCTGCACGGCCATCAGATTTTCATCTCGCCGAGCATCGGAATTGCGTTTTATCCGTCCGACGCCACCGATATCGAGGAATTGGTCAAGAATGCCGACCGGGCCATGTATACGGCTAAGCGAGAGGGTCGCAACACCTTCAAATTCTATTCGCCCGGCATGAACGCCGCGGCTTTGGAGCGTCTCGCATTGGAAACGCAACTTCGGTGGGCCTTGGAGAAGAATCAGTTCGTCCTGAACTATCAACCGCAAATCGATCTTCAAACTGGCGCCGTCATCGGCGTCGAAGCCCTCATTCGCTGGGATCACCCCGACTTAGGACTGGTACCGCCGGATCAATTCATACCCTTGCTCGAGGAAACCAACCTAATCCTGCCGGTAGGCGAATGGGTTTTGCGGACGGGGTGTCGGCAACTGAGGGAATGGCACACGCTCGGGCTATATCCGTTGCGTCTGGCTGCAAATATTTCCGTACGGCAGTATCGCCTCGATCATCTTGTTCCGCTCCTGGACGCCATCATTGCAGAAACGCAAGTCGATCCAAGCTGCCTGGAACTGGAAATTACCGAAAGCATCATGATCGAAAACCTCGACGCCACGTTGCAAATCTTCGAGGCATTCCGCAAACGAGGGATCAGAATTTCGATCGACGACTTCGGCACCGGCTATTCCTCGCTAAGCTATTTGCAAAGGCTGCCGATCGACGCGCTGAAGATCGACCGCTCGTTTATCCAGAACATCCATACTTCGGCGAGCGACATGACGATTACCAAAGCCATCATCTCACTCGCACACAGCTTGGGAATCAAGGTCATTGCAGAAGGCATCGAGAATTCGCGTCACCTAGACCTTCTAAGGGAAGAACACTGCGAAGAGGGACAAGGCTACTTCATTAATCAGCCCTTGCCTGCACCCATTCTGACCAATTGGCTGCGGCATCATGTATCGTCTTGCCAAGACATCCATGATAGGGCAACCATCACAACCGAATAAGTTAACGCGGACGTTTTCACTGCACTCCCCTAGTCGCACGCTGTCCAACGTGGACTAGATGGGCGTTAGCGAATGAAAATCGGAGATACAAACGATGCAACAGAAACGGGCAACGCCGAACAATTCCTTCATGGCGTCCCCTCTCTCAAGGACGGCGGCGGCATCATCGGAGCGCAGAACCTTTTCAAGCTTTGCAAAACGATTTCGGAAACCGGGTTTTCCCGGTGTAAGACTTACTACGAAGTGAATTAAGACAGAACAAGCTCGTTAGCTCATAAGCGTCTACTTGTCTCGCTAGAGCCAAGGTATTATCTTACGGTGTGATCTGGCCGCCATTAGGCAACTCTAGCCCGGCCTCCCCCATACCGCATCCTGATACTTCGGTTGCGCCCAAACTATCCCGATCACTCCGACAGCCATAATCAGAAATACCCGAGAGGAGCCTATGCCAAATTGGAAACGACTGCTGATGTTCATCGCTGCCGCCGTGTTTGTTTTGGCTGTAGCGCTTTTGACATCCGCCATCGCTTTGACAAATTTCATAGTGGATTACTGGTGGCACGATGAACTCGGCTACGGCGGGTATTTTTGGCTCAAGATTCTGTATCGCTATATTCTGTGGGCCAGCGTTACTTTGTTCTTTTTCTTCATCTTTTTCCTGAATTTCTGGGCCGCCTCCCGTTATCTCGGTGTAGATCAGACCGCTTTCGCCAGCCTAGGCCATACCGAAGGAACCCGCTACCGGCGATTGTTGAAACTCTTCCAGACCGGCTCTTTGCGGGTTTACACGCCATTATCCTTCATCTTGGCTGTTCTCATCGCGATTCCATTCTACAAACAGTGGAATGCCGCCCTGCTGTTCTTGTTCGCGCCCAGTGCCGGAGTTTTCGATCCGGTATTCGGGAATGATGTCAGCTTTTACATGTTCTCCTATCCGATCTTTGCACTGATTCAAAAGGAATTGCTCATCGCATCGGTCATTGCGACGCTGGCTATCGCACTCCTTTATTGGCTGGAGCATCGGTTACTTCCGGGCGAAAAAAGGGAGTGGCCTATCGGCGCAAGAATTCACCTAAGCGGCCTGGTCATCATCACGTCTCTGATCGTGGCGTGGGGTTTCATTCTTGACCGCTTCGGACTGCTGTACACGGACGTCCACGAGCCCCAGTTCTTCGGTCCGGGCTTTATCGAACTCCGCTACCACTTGCCATTGATCTGGTTATCCGTTTTGACCTTGATCGGCGCGGTGATAGCCGGATTGGTCTATATCCACAGAGGCAAAGGATTAACCGCCGTAGTCGGTCTAGCAATCATTTTTGCAATCTCTTTGGGATTTCGTCAGATCGGCTTTATTCCCGCGATGATCGACCGGTTCGTGGTCAAGCCGAATCCGGTCAAAATCGAACAAGAGTTCATGCAAAACAATATCAATGCGACCCTTGCCGCCTATGATCTGAACGATATCAAGACCATCGATGTAATGCCGAGCCTTCCTGACCAAGACATTCTCGATCAAGCCTTCCGCGAACACTTGTACAACATTCCAGTCTGGGATCCCGAATACCTTGACGACGTCTATTCGCAAATGCAGGGCATTCGCCCCTACTACCGCTTTCCGGACGTGGACATTGCGCGCTATGTGATCAATGGCCGACTCGAACAGGTGAATCTATCCGCGCGCGAAGTCAACATCGCTAAGCTGCCGCCTGAGGCTCAGAATTGGGAAAACACCCATCTCCGCTACACCCATGGCTACGGTACGGTCATTACGCCAGCCGCTCAGGACGGAGAAACACCAATGAAGTGGTTTCTCCGCGACTTGACCCTGCAGTCCGGTGTCGGCTTCACCGTCGAGAAACCCGATATCTATTTCGGCGAAGAGAACTTAACCTACGCGATTGTGCCGAACCAACTCAACGTCGTAGGCATTTCCAGCTTCGACGAGGAATCCAGCTACAACTATACCGGCAGTGGCGGAGTGCCGATCTCCTCGCTCTTCCGGAGGCTGCTATTCGCAATTTATTTCCGGGACGAGAAACTGTTTTTTTCGGTCAATATACGCGGCGATAGCCGGGCACTGTTCCACCGCAATGTCGTCGATCGGATCAAGAGACTCACACCTTACTTGTCCTTGGACAACGATCCCTATGCCGTCGTCACGCCGAAGCGTATTTACTGGATCGTGGACGCGTATACGACTTCCGGCCTGTATCCGGTCTCAAAAACCTCGATCACCCGCTTCAATCGCGACGGTGAGGATAAGCAATTCAATTACATCCGCAACTCGGTCAAGATCGTCATCGATGCCTTCGACGGTAATGTCGACTACTACGTCGCGAATCCGAACGATCCCATCATCCAGGGCTACAGAAAAGCTTATCCGGGGGTCTTCAAGGATATGAGCGCCATGCTGCCGATGCTCAGAGAGCAACTTCGCTATCCTAAAGATATGTTCACGACGCAGATGAGCATCTACGCCCGGTATCATCAAACCAACCCGGCTCTGTTCTTCCAACAGGCAGAGACCTGGGATTTTGCCATGGTCAACGATACCGCCATGAAGCCCTTTTTCTTCACGACTTATCTGTTGGAGGGACTTCGTGAACCGGAAAATTTCGTCCTGATCAACCCAATGACCCCCATAGGACGGAGCAACCTCAGCGTGTTGGCTGTCGCGGGTACGCCAGCCGCCAGAGGACGCACCGATTTTTCCAAGGAGATTGTTCTCTACAGATTCAGCCGTGAGGTTCAAGTCGAAGGCCCGTCGCAAGTTAGCGCTCTGATCGACCAAGATCCGGAGATCGCGAGACAATTCGCCCTCTGGGACCAAAAGGGATCGCACGTACTGCGCGGCCGCATCATCGTCCTGCCAGTGGGCCGATCGGTCTTGTATGTGCAGCCGGTTTATATCGTCTCGACCGGCACCACGAGAATCCCTGAGCTACAACGCATCATTCTGTCGATGGGGAACGTCGTCATCATGGATGCGTCTTTGGAAAGGGGAATGGAAAGACTCCAAGAGCGGCTGAAGGAGATAGGCCCCCAAGTACCGCCTAGCCCTCCGACGGTGCCTGTGGAGCCGCCGCCGAAACTGCCGGAATTCCGGCCCATGTAAGGCGAAACGACTTTATACGTGCCGGAAGGGTTTCGAGAAGTTCACGGGGTTGAAAGGGAAGCAAGAAGAGCCGCTTCCGGGATCAACCGCCGTGACCAGTTTTGGAGAAAGAATCAATAGACGGTTATGGAGCTTTAGGCGCAAGTTCAGTTGGCAAGGATAGTTCCGGTTTTTCAGTCGCTTGCGCATCGACCGGTGCCGCAATGTCGGCGCCGGACTTGGAACGGCGTACGGGCAAGGCCGGGAGCTCGTTCTCCGTTTCTCCGGGAATAATCGGTGATGCCTCACCGTCTGCCCCAGCCGATTCCGGAGCCTCGTCCTCTTCCAAAGCTTCTAAAGTATCCAACTTGTCTTCGAAGGTGGATCCGGTATCAACTGAAATCAGGCATTTCTCCGGCAAAGCCAATTTGTGTCCAGCCTCGGAAAACACGATTTTTAAAGCCCCCTTCAAGGAGCGTGACCCGGCGATTAAGTATTGTTCCTTGACCGAATAATCCAATAACGCCGAATCCACTTGATCGCCTACCTTAAATTTCAATGGCGTTGCTATGGCATCGTCCAAACCGCCTTGCGAGAAAAAGGCTTCGAGCTTCAATGTATCTCCAGTCGGGACACCAACGCCGCTGCCCGTAGCGAAAAAACCTTGCAATTTGGCGCGCGCCATGACCTTTCCATTGATACCAGGAGGAAACTCATGCTCGAATTTGATTGTGACCTCCTGTTTGATCGGTGACTTGGCAATGAAGGTTGCATTCGCGATGCTGACCGAATTCTGTCGCGAGCCGTTGTAGCAAATCCTGGGGGTTTGACCGGGTTTATCAGCCTCGATTCGTATACCCCGATAATCACCGGCTATATCGACACAGCTTTCGCCCGGCCGTTGAGGCTCGAGCCGGGTGCCCTGAATATCAACCATCAGCCCGGAAGAAACACCGGGCAAGAAAGACAGTAAAATAAACGAGGCGGATAAACGTTTTTTCCAAGGCATTGATGTTCCTCTAGTCGTTTTCATATCCCACAACAATACCGGACACTGCGGGCATCATGGCGTGGGGATGTCGGTCACTCGAAATATAGCCAAGCTTCGCGTGAATGTCTCCAGTGAATCACATCCAGAAGAGCTCGACTACATCCCGATAAGCGAAGGATTCTAAGAATGGCCCTCTATCAATTCGGTAATCTGACATGACGGATATCATCATCATCGGCGGCGGTGTCATCGGACTCATGACCGCACGCGAACTCATGCAATCGGGCGCTCGTGTCCTTATCCTTGAAAGGCAGGCTATCGGTCGGGAATCCTCGTGGGCAGGCGGCGGGATACTCAGTCCGCTCTATCCCTGGCGAACCGTAGAACCGATCATTCAACTATGGCTTCGGAGCCACGCCGAATATCCGAAGCTAGCCGAAATCCTACAATACCGCACCGGAATCGATCCGGAATGGCTGAAGAGCGGGTTATTGATTGCCGACTGCGAGAACGAGCATCTTGCCGAAACTTGGTGCGAAAGCCACGGAATGGCATACGACCGGCCCGATCTCGCACACTTCCGTGCACTGGAGCCTGCCGTGCGATTTACCCCGAGTTCCCCCGTCTTCCTGCCCGAAATCGCTCAAATCAGAAATCCCAGACTACTCCGCGCGTTGTGCTCAGAGGTGCTTGCAGACGGTGCACGGATTTCCGAACACCAGACGGTCACCGAAGTGGCCACGAGCGGCACCAGCATAACGCACGTTAGTACCGGAGATAAAACCTACTCCGCCGACCACTACGTCATTACCGCGGGAGCTTGGTCGGGTATGATCAGCGATCGATTTTTTGCCTCGCCGCGCCTGAAAGTAGAACCGGTGAAGGGACAGATGATTGTCTTCTCGGCCGAACCAGGCTTGCTTAGGCATATCATTCTAAATCAAGGGCGCTACTTGATTCCCCGAAAAGACGGAAGGATTTTAGCGGGCAGTACGTTGGAATACGCGAACTTCGACAAGAGCACTACGGAATCCGCACGCAGTGAGCTTGCGGAATTCGCCTACACCGTGCTTCCGGCACTTCGCTCCTGCGCCATCGAAAAACACTGGGCAGGGCTACGCCCCGGCTCACCTACCGGTATTCCCTATATAGGCCAACATCCCGAGATTCAAAATTTATATTTTAATTGCGGCCACTTCCGCAATGGATTCGCGATGGCTCCCGCGTCAGCCCGTCTCTTGGCCGACCTTCTCCTTGCCCGCTCGCCTGTTGTGCCTCCGGCGCCCTATTCTCTCGTCGCCGAGCATTGATACCTTGTGTGAGCAGCCCAAATCTTTTTATAATGCTTTTTTAACGCCGGTGTAGCTCAGTCGGTAGAGCAGCACATTCGTAATGTGCGGGTCGTAGGTTCAAATCCTATCACCGGCTCCAATAAGACAAGCCCTTAAGCGAAAGCTCAAGGGCTTTTTATTTTCTATGGGCACTCGGACGTTCGCCGCCATCTGAGCGGTCTCGCCGGTCTGACGCTTTCGACCGGCCCTAGCGGGTCGGTCCTTCACCGTAAACTTGCCCACACCTGGCAATGGGACCTCGCCTCCCCGGACCGGGGTTTCACGCATGGCCTGGCCCAAAGCCTCGATGACTGCTTCGAGCGCACGCCTAGGTTGGTCGACCATCTATGCTTGGCGGCGGAGTGCGCTCCCCAATTCCACGTCCTGAGCCTCGAGATACTGCTCGTAAGCACCGCTGAAGTTGACCACGCCCTCTGGCGTCAGCTCGATGATGCGGGTCGCCAGGGAAGAGACGAACTCCCGGTCGTGGCTCACGAAAACAAGAGTGCCGGGATAGTTTTCCAGGGCGGTATTCAGGGATTCAATGGATTCCATGTCGAGGTGGTTGGTGGGCTCGTCGAGGACCATGACATTGGGCTGTTGCAGCATCAACTTGCCGAACAGCATGCGCCCCTGCTCGCCGCCGGACAGAACCTTGACCGATTTTCCGATCTCGTCCTGGGAGAACAGCAGCCGCCCCAGAACGGCCCTGACCGCTTGCTCGTCATCGCTTTCCCGCTTCCACTGAGCCATCCAGTCGAACAGGCTCAGGTCCTCGGCGAAATCGGCGGCATGGTCTTGGGCGAAATAACCCAGACGGACGTTCTCGGACCACTTCACTTCGCCCCGGTCGGGGGTCAGTTCACCCACCAGGGTACGCAAGAGGGTGCTTTTGCCGATGCCGTTGGGGCCGATCACCGCAACCCGCTCGCCCACTTCGATCAGGAGATCCAACCCCTGGAACAAGGGCGCCTCCCCGTAGCCTTTGCCAAGGTCCTTCACCTCCAGAGCCAGACGGTAAAGCTTCTTTTCCTGGTTGAAGCGGATGAACGGATTGACCCGGCTGGACGGCTTGATGTCTTCCAGCTTGATCTTCTCGATCTGCCGGGCGCGGGAGGTGGCCTGCTTGGCCTTGGAGGCATTGGCGGAAAAGCGGCTGACGAAGGTCTGCAATTCCGCAATCTGGGCCTTCTTCTTGGCGTTGTCCGCCTGCTGGCGCTCCCGCATCTGGGTGGAGGCGATCATGTAATCATCGTAATTGCCCGGATAGACACGCACTTCACCGTAGTCCATGTCGGCCATGTGGGTGCAGACGCTGTTGAGGAAGTGGCGGTCATGGGAAATGATGACCATGGTGCTGCCACGCTCGTTCAGCAGGTTTTCCAACCAGCGGATCGTGTTGATGTCCAGGTTGTTGGTGGGTTCGTCCAGCAGCAGGATATCCGGATCGGCGAATAGGGCCTGGGCCAGCAGCACCCGTAGCTTCCAGCCTGGCGCCACGGCACTCATGGGACCGCCATGCTGTTCCAGGGGAATGCCGACGCCCAATAGCAATTCGCCCGCCCTGGACTCGGCGGTGTAGCCGTCCAGTTCGGCAAAACGGACTTCCAGGTCCGCCACTTTCATGCCGTCGTCCTCGCTCATGTTCGGCAGGGCATAGATGCGGTCGCGTTCCGCCTTGATCTGCCAGAGCTCGGCGTGCCCCATGAGCACGGTGTCCAGCACGGTGTGGTTCTCGAACCCGAACTGGTCCTGGCGCAGCTTGCCGAGGCGCTCGTTGGCGTCCATGGATACGTTCCCCGCGCTGGGCTCGAGGTCTCCGCCGAGGATCTTCATGAACGTGGACTTGCCGCAGCCGTTGGCGCCGATCAATCCGTAGCGATTGCCGTCGCCGAATTTGACCGAGACGTTTTCGAACAGGGGCTTGGCCCCGAACTGCATGGTGATGTTGGCTGTAGATAACAATGCTTTTCCAAAAAGTTGATGGTGTGATGAATCCCGCATTACCGAAGCAGCAGAAATCGGGCGGTAACGACAGTACAGCGAGCCAGTGGCGGAACAGTTGACGCGGGCGATGCGGAATCAGCCGGCCGGGAAAGACCTGAAATATCGAAGCTCTCATCGAAACGGGGCAGAGATTAACGTATTGATCCCATAAGGGCCAGGTGTTTCAAACTAATTTTTCTTAAGGATCCCGTACGGGCGCTTTTCCGCGCAATGAAATCGACGTAAACGGTTGATTTAGGTGGCTATTAGACCAGTTTGAACTGTTTGATGTCTGCCGCGGTCACAAATTTGACAGACCCGCTGTCAGGGAGCATCACACATGAGCGTACAGCTCAATCACACTATTATTTCGTGCCGCGACGAGCAGAGATCGGCAACGTTCCTAACCGAAGTTCTTGGCTTGCCAGCACCCAAACCCTTCGGACCGTTCCTTGTCGTCGAGCTCAGCAACGGGGTTTCACTCGACTTCTACGAGACCGACGGCGAGATCGCATCGCAGCACTACGCCTTTCTGATCGGCGAGGACGAGTTCGACCAGATTTTCGGCCGCATCCGCCAGCGAGGGCTCGAACACTGGGCCGACCCCGGCCAGCACCGGCCGGGCGAGATCAACCGCCATGATGGCGGCCGCGGAGTGTATTTCGAAGACCCCGATGGCCATCTCCTCGAAATCATCACCCGTCCTTACGGCAGCGGCGGATAGGTATACGAGCCGTTACAGCTCTCCTTTGAATATCGCCGATCACTAACGCTATCAACCCAGGAGGTCAGTATGAGCAAATCGCCCGGACACCGAAAATGGCCTGACCATAAAGTCCAAGAAAAGCATATGGGTCAAAGCGTGCAGGTTAAGATCCATGGCGACGTCGTCGCCGCTTCGAACGACGTGATCCAAGTCGACGAAGACCAACACCCTGCTCGTTATTACTTTCCCCGTTCCGACGTCAAGATGGACAAACTTGAGCGATCGGATACCACGACAGAGTGCCCGTTCAAAGGAACCGCTCATTACTTCAATCTAAATCTTGGCGATAAGATATTCGAGGATGCGGTTTGGACGTATGAGGATCCCTATGAAGAGCACCGTGCACTGAAGGACCGGTTAGCCTTTTACGACAACAAATTCAAGGACATTCAGATCGAGCTTAGGGCTTAAAGCGTAACGGCTCGCCTGACATCGCCGCCGGCTCACGTTAGATGCAAACAGCCAGCCGGCGGCACAAGCATCCGACGCATCCAGCTTTATTGGACGCCGGCTGTGCGTAAGGCGGGCCGCACGAGCGCAGGCTGGCGACGGACCAAAACCGGTCAATTACGGTTATTCAACGGATAGCGTATTACCGCCACGATTGACAGACGCACCGGGTTTGTCGCTTAGTCAAAGGACTTCGGTACTAAGCGCTCACGACCCGGCGTAGCGGAAAAAAGCTCTCAACCCTGGGGGCGAGGTCAAGAATGCCGATGCCAATCCTGTAAACCCACATGCCTATTTGTGATCGCAGCAGTTTTAAACCCGCCTGGTGGTTGCCGGGACCGCATCTACAGACGCTCTGGCAGCCCTTGACGAGGCGTTTCCCCCAACTTCGAACCTTACGTGAGCGCCTGGCCACAGCGGATGGCGATTTTCTCGATCTGGACTGGTTCGGAACGCCGGCGCAGCCCATTGTAATTCTCCTCCACGGCTTGACCGGTTCCTCGCGCTCCGCCTATATCCAAGGTATGCAGAGCGCGCTGGCCAGGCACGGGTTTCGGAGTGTCGCCGTGAATTTTCGTGGCTGTAGCGGCCAGCCAAACCAGACCGCCCGTGGCTATCACTCCGGTGAAACCGGGGATCTGAATTATGTCTATCACATCTTGAGCCGGCGTTATCCGGAAACCCCCTTGGCGGCCGTGGGGTACTCGCTGGGCGGAAACATGTTGCTGAAATGGCTCGGGGAGCAGGGCAACGCCGTCCGCCTTTTCGCGGCGGCGGCCGTTTCGGTGCCCTTGCTGCTCGATCGGTGCGCCGACCGTATGGACTGCGGCTTTTCCAGGGTTTACCGCAATCATCTGGTAGGCGAATTAAAGGATTACATCCGATGCAAGCAGAACCATTTGCAGGCGATCGGGAATGATCTCGAAGCCGAGAGACTCCGGAGCCTCGGCGACCTTTCCCGCGTTCGCTCGTTTTGGGAGTACGACGATCGCGTAGTCGCCCGGCTTTATGACTTCTGGGACGTCCACGACTATTACGAGAAATCCAGTTCGCGCCAGTATCTCAAGCGGATTCATCTTCCCACCCTCGTCATTCAGGCGCGGGATGATCCTTTCATGACCGCGTCGGTCCTGCCCGAAGACCACGAGTTATCGTCTTTCGTCCACCTGGAAATCACCACGCAAGGCGGGCATGTAGGTTTTATCTCCGGCCGTCATCCGGGCAGGCCACAGTACTGGCTTGAGCATCGCATTCCCGCCTTCTTGCGGACGGAGTTGGACCGTGTCCAGAAGTTGTAGCCTCCAGTCGTTTCAGGAACGCTTGCGGGTGGGATCGACGTGGCCGCTCGCTACGGCTTTTCACCAGCTCTCAGCCGGTCCGCTTGGCCCGCGTCCATCGAGGCGAGCTCCGCGATCGCCGACCAGTCCAGCGCCTCGCCGCCATGGGCCAGCAGCGTCAGGAACCGATCGCGCAACAAGCTCGCCATCGGCAGGGGCACGCGGAGGCTTTCCGCCGCGTTAAGAGTCAGCCGGATATCCTTGAAGCCCAATGCCGCGGCGAACCCCGCGGGCTCGAACTTTTGCTCGGCGATCAAGGCGCCATAGGTCCGGTAAACCGGAGCGCCGAAAAGCGTCGAGGTCAGGACATCGAGATACTGATGTCGATCGACACCGCCCTTGCCGACCAGCGCCATGGCCTCGCCCAGCGCCTCGATGACGGAGGCGATCAGGAAATTGCCGCTGAGCTTGACGAGATTTGCCGCTTCCGGCTTGTCGCCGACGCGAAAGGTCTGCTGCCCCAGCGCTTCGAACAGCGGCAAGGCGGCATCGACCGCGTCCGGCGCGCCGGCGGCAACGATGTACAGCTTGGCCGCGGCCGCGGCTTCCGGCCGTCCAAAGACGGGGGCGGCGATGAACCGCTGGCCGGCGTTCGCGTGTGCCGCAGCCAGTCTTTCCGAGAGCCCGACACTGATCGTGCTCATGGAAATGTGGAGAGCGCCCTTGCCCAAGCTGCCGATGATGCCTTTCGCTCCGAACGCGATGGATCCTACGGCAGCGTCGTCCGCCAGCATCGTAATGACGGCATCGCCCCGACAGGCGTCCGCCACTTCCGACGCGGCCCGAGCGCCCTGCTCGACCAGCGCCTGCATTTTGCCGGGCGTGCGATTGTAAACGGTCACCTGATGGCCGGCCCGCACCAGATTCGCCGCCATGCCGGAGCCCATATGCCCCAGTCCTATAAATCCCACTTTCATAACACCACCTCTTTGTGCCGGGGCTTGCCGATTCAGGCCAGTTCGTCCAAATGGTAAGGTGTCGCTCCGCACCCACACCAAGTTCGACTTGATCTCCGCGGAAAAATCCCCAGCGCCACTGCGCATCACAGCCCCCAAACGACTCCCTTCCGTTATTCCACCGCCATCTGAGGCGGATGGCTCCGGCTAATTCGAGAGCCAGGACGATGGTGCGAAAAAGGGGATTTGTTTCCCCTGGTTACAGGCTAAAATGGCTAAAGCCCATATCAAGACGAAAGCCGTTTCATAGTGACTCGGGCGAATGATACCTACAGAAAAAAATTCAATATTGGGGGAAATGAGTGGCTTACTGTCGCCGCTATCGCCGCAAGCACTCCATGGTCCGAGGAATGCCGACTGACACCGCCCATGTTGCTAACCGGTTAGTTTGCAAACGCGCGGCGAGTTTCGGCGTAACCCTCTTCGTCGTGTTCTCCGGAGTTGATTAACCACCCTTTGACACGCTCCGGAGCGATCGATTTCGTCCTTTGTTCGTGCCGCCGTATCCACTCGATCTAATGGCGCGTTATCGCTCTCGGCCCGAGCGGTGCCTTTTGGCGGTATGAGACTACCGCGCCGCTCGAAAGCCAACGCGTACTGAAGAAAGACAAATCAGCTTGCCCGGTCTCCTGCCGGGCTGATTTTTTTAAACTGACACCATGGCAAACCCAAAACAGCAAGAACCCACCGCCAAACTCGGCTTCGAACAAACCCTCTGGGCCGCCGCCGACAAGCTGCGCGGCCATATGGACGCCGCGGAATACAAGCACGTCGTCCTCGGCCTGATCTTCCTCAAGTACATCTCCGACGCCTTCGAGGAAAAGCACGCGGCGTTGCAGGCCGAAGCCGACCAGGGCGCTGATCCGGAAGACCGAGACGAATACCTCGCCGACAACATCTTTTGGGTGCCGAAGGAAGCCCGCTGGTCCTTCATCCAGGCCAACGCGGTACAGATCACCATCGGCAAGCTGATCGACGACGCCATGACCGCCATCGAGCGCGACAACCCGCGCTTAAAGGGTGTGCTGCCCAAGGACTACGCCCGGCCGCAACTCGACAAGACCCGCCTCGGCGAACTCATCAACCTGATCGGCACCCTAGGCCTCGGCGATAAAGCCAGCCGCTCCAAGGATATCCTCGGCCGGGTGTATGAATACTTCCTCGCCCAGTTCGCCAGCGCCGAAGGCAAGAAAGGCGGGCAGTTCTACACCCCGCAATGCGTGGTTAAGGTGCTGGCGGAAATGCTGGCGCCGTACAAAGGCCGGGTGTACGACCCCTGCTGTGGCTCGGGCGGGATGTTCGTGCAGTCGGAAAAATTCGTCGAGGCCCACGGCGGGCGGATCGGCGACGTGTCGATCTTCGGGCAGGAATCGAACCCGACCACCTGGCGCCTGGCGATGATGAACCTCGCCATCCGGGGCATCGAGGCCAATCTCGGCGGCGAGAACGCCGACAGCTTTCACCGCGACCTGCACCCGGACCTCAAGGCCGATTACATCCTCGCCAATCCGCCCTTCAACATGAGCGACTGGGGCGGCGAGCGGCTGCGCGAGGACAAGCGCTGGGTTTACGGCGTACCGCCGGCCGGCAACGCCAACTATGCCTGGATTCAGCACTTCGTCCACCATCTGGCGCCGAACGGCATCGCCGGCTTCGTGCTGGCGAACGGCTCCATGTCGTCCAATCAATCCGGCGAAGGCGAGATTCGCAAGGCCCTCATCGAGGCTGATCTCGTGGACTGCATGGCGGCCCTGCCCGGCCAGTTGTTCTACTCGACGCAGATTCCGGTGTGCCTCTGGTTCCTGGCCCGGAACAAGGCAAACGGCCGCGGCATGGATGGCCGGCCGCTCCGCAACCGCTCCGGCCAGGTGCTGTTCATCGATGCCCGCAAGCTCGGCTACCTGGAAGACCGCGTACACCGGAACCTCAGCGACGAGGACATCACCCGGATCGCCGACACCTACCACGCCTGGCGCGGCGATTGCGACGGGGATTACCTCGACGTGCCCGGCTTCTGCAAGAGCGCGACGCTGGACGCGATCCGGGGGCACGGCTACGTGCTGACGCCCGGCCGCTACGTGGGCGCGGCGAAAGCGGAGGACGACGGCGAGCCGTTCGCGGAGAAGATGGCGCGGTTGACGGCGGAACTGGAAGGGCAGTTTGCGGAGAGTGCGCGGTTGGAGGGGGCGATTCGGAAGAGTTTGGGGGGGTTGGGTTATGGCGGGTGAATGGGCAACATCAGTGTTCGTTGATGCGCCAATACAAATCATTGATGGGGATAGAGGTGCAAATTACCCAAAACAAAGTGAGTTCCTCTCAAACGGACATTGTCTTTTCTTGAATGCCGGAAATGTCACGACTACGGGATTCGATTTTTCGGACTGCGCCTTTATCAGCGAGGAAAAAGATACCGATCTTCGTAAGGGAAAACTTCAACGGCAAGACGTTGTTCTGACGACAAGAGGTACTGTAGGAAATGCTGCATACTTCGATGAGGCTGTGCTCTTTGAAAATATTCGCATCAATTCTGGCATGGTGATATTTCGCCCTGATCCATCAGCATTATTGCCACGCTTTCTTTATCTCTTCGTTCGTTCGGCCGCCTTTCTCGATCAAGTTGCCCGACTGCGCACTGGGAGCGCGCAGCCGCAACTCCCGATCAGAGACATCAATCGAATTAAAATTCCGATTCCGCCACTCCCAGAACAACGCGCCATTGCTCACATCCTCGGCACCCTCGACGACAAAATCGAACTCAACCGCCGCATGAACGCCACGCTGGAAGCCATGGCGCGGGCGATCTTCAAATCCTGGTTCGTCGATTTCGACCCGGTACGCGCCAAAACTGAAGGCCGCGCGCCGGAGGGGCTGAACCCGGCCATTGCCGCGTTGTTTCCGGATGGGTTCGAGGATTCGGAGTTGGGCGAGATTCCGGCGGGGTGGCGGGTACAAACGCTTGGCGAAGTGACGCAGTATTTGAGTCGCGGGATATCGCCTGCCTACGTGGAGCACGGCGGTGTACTTGTCTTAAACCAGAAGTGCATTCGTGATGGAAGCGTTGATTCGACCAAGGGGCGCCGGCACGACTCCACTAAGAAATCGATCAACGGGCGTGGCCTAATAGAAGGCGATGTGCTCGTTAATTCCACAGGTGTGGGTACGCTTGGCCGAGTGGCCCAGATACTGGCGGTTGAGGAAGAAACGATTGTCGATTCCCATGTGACCGTGGTTAGAGCGGATGGTATCAATCTGTCATGGAACTATCTTGGAATTGACCTATCCCGACGCCAAGACGAAATTGAGGCGCTGGGAGAAGGAAGCACAGGACAAACCGAACTTGCGCGGGCACGTTTGGCCGGCTTGCCTGTTCTGATACCCGAACAATCGGTAATCGCCGCATTTGACAAAATCGCCTTGCCTTTCCGGTATCGACGATTAAAAAACGAATGTGAATCCCGCACCCTCGCCGCCCTCCGCGACACCCTCCTCCCCAAGCTCCTATCCGGCGAACTGCGCGTGAAGAACGCTGAACGCTTTATCGAAGTTGGTACCTGATGACCAATTTGGACGCTCTAGCCCCAAACTATCGACGCGCTCTGGAACGCTGGACAGATGCGCCAACGCTCTCTGCGAGCTATGCGGCATTGAACGCTTGTTTTGAAGGTAATGCCCACGGATTGATCGAGCACATCAAATCATTCATCGAGAGTGTGTGCGTGACAATTCTGTGCGAATTTGGGAAGTCTCTGCCGTCATCTTCACCGTCAACGACGGATCTCCTCGTTGCTTCGCTTCAGCCTTTGGGCCTATACAACACCAAAGGCGCGAGCAAGCTAGGCAAAGTGCTGTCCGGCTTTAATAGGTTAGCGGATGCTCTTACTGAAATGCGCAATGATCATGGAGCAGTTGCTCACGGCAAAGACGCCTTCATCGATGCCGTGGCTGAAGATCATGCTCGGGCGTTCCTGCATACGGGTGATGCGATCTTAAGTGTCATTCTAAATGCACTCGAAGGTAAAGAACCCGACCTTAGCGTTACCCGTGAGCCGTATGAACGATTTATTCATCATCATGAGCGCATCGACCGAGCCGTTGGTGTCGAGGCTCGAATCGACGAAGACAATGATGGCCGGTCAATCATTGTAGTTGTGATCAGAATAGGCCCGAAGGAACAAACGATAGAAGTGCGCACTGAACCAAGCCGTTTGCTTTTCGGCATCGATCGTGACACCTACATTGATATCTTAAAAACTGTTGTCGAGGTGGTTCCCACACTGGCGGAGGGAAAGATGGAGGAGCCGAGTGCTGGCGAAAAACCGCCAGAGCTTAGTGCGGCACACGCTGGCCCGCCGGTAATAGAAGTGGTTCCGAGCTACAACGGTCGATTTGAGATTTTCCGAGCGGATTTAGAGAGATTCTTAAGCACAGAAGGTTGGTCACCTACGGAGCCTCGATTGGCAGAAGCAAACCTAACTGATTCGTTGCTGGCGACTATGGATCAAAACGTGGGCGTAGATTGGAAGCAGCGGGGAATGCTTCAAGCCCGCTTAAAGGTGGCCTGTAAGCGTGTGCTGGTGCAATTCGGCTTTGATGTTGAGAAAGTAGAGGAGATCGCCGAGCGATTGATAACGTGGATGCGTGTACAAATACCTGATTCCGATGAATTTCAAGCCATGGTAACCGCACCAAGTCCATCGGCATTTAATTAGTAAATCCGATACAACATAACTTCTAATCGGCTTATTAATATATGGCTATTTCAACGTGGGACTTATTGAAGTCTCTCGGGTTTGTCGAGGATCAGACTGTAATTTCCGAGTCGCCCGGAGGGCTCAGTTTTGATTTTAAGAGCTTCAAGTTATCCGCAAGTTTCTTGACTAATCGTTGGTTACAACCTTGCGTTATATTGGGCGGGATCATATCGACTCCCCGAATAATTGCCTCAATCGAGTGCGAGATGCCCAGCGAGGTTGAATCGTTGGAACAAGGCGTAGCATGGGTCACTTGGTGCCTGGACGACCATTCGCCGAAAGGCATGTTTGAGCCCGCTTCGCCGATACCCTGGCTCGCCGTTGGTCGCCAGAATCGCCACCTCCTGCCCTGGGAAAAGGAGCGAGCCGCGTATGCCGCTCGGCCGCATTGCACCGTCGAGCGGGCTTGGGCTCGGCTTGCTCTGAATACCCTGGCTGAGAAATTAAACTTGGTCGGCGAGAAGACAATGGCCATCTTCGACTTTGATGGCTCCGTACTTCGGATAAGTTGCGGGGAAACGGTCATTGCCATGCCGGCTGATGGCCTCCCTTGGACACAGCCGTTTTCAATTGCAGCAGGGTTGCTCCGCAATCTCCCGAAGCGGTTAATGACTTCGGCTGTAGAATTCTCGATTTGGGACTCGGCACTCCAAATCGGGAATCGGCGCTACCGTGGGGTTATCGCTGGTGAGTGCGAGATGAGTGAAACCTAGTAATTACCAAGCAATAAAAAGGCGGTGCCCGCATCTTACCAACGAAGCTTTCGAGAGTAATTGTCAAAAACAAGCGATAAAAAAATCAAGTTAAAAATAATCCCATTTTTCACCGCCAAGAATAACACCAACAAAAATGTGCACTGGCGCCCTCACCGAATCCGTCGTCGAAGAAGCCGCCCTCACTTGGTTCGAGAGCTTGGGCTATACGATCCTTCACGGCCCCGATATCGCCCCCGGCGAACCCGCCGCCGAACGCGACAGCTACGCCCAAGTCCTGCTCGAAGGCCGGTTACGGGAAGCCCTGGCCCGGCTCAATCCACAGCTTCCCGCCTCGGCGCGGGATGAAGCCCTGCGTAAGCTCAAGCACCTGGAAGCACCCGGCCTCCTCGCCAATAACCGCGCCCTGCACCGCTACCTGATCGAAGGCGTGCCGGTCGAATACCCCGCCGAAGGCCGCATCGTCGGCGATCATGCGCGGCTGTTCGACTTCGACGCCCCGGAGCGCAACGACTGGCTGGCGGTGAACCAGTTCACCGTGGTGGAAGGCCAGCACAACCGCCGCCCGGATCTGGTGGTCTTCGTCAACGGCTTGCCGCTGGCGGTGATCGAACTCAAGAACGCGGCGGACGAGAACGCCTCCCTCTGGGCCGCCTTCAACCAGTTGCAGACCTACAAGGCGCAAATTCCCGCCCTGTTCGTCTACAACGCCGCGCTCATGATTTCCGATGGGCTCCAGGCCCGCCTGGGCTCGCTCACCGCCGACCGGGAACGTTTCGGCCCGTGGCGAACCATCGAGGGCGAGGCCCCGGCGCCGGCCAAACTCACCGAACTGGAAGTCCTTGTGCGTGGCGTGTTCGAGCCCCGGCGGTTCCTGGACCTGATCCGCTATTTCATCGTGTTCGAGGACGACGGCGCCGGCAATCCGGTGAAGAAGATCGCCGGCTACCATCAATTCCACGCGGTCAACCTGGCGGTGGAAGAAACCGTTCGAGCGTCCGCGCCGGCCATGGCGGCGGAATCGACGGGCCGTTACGAAAGCCGCCGGATGCCGGGCGGCGCGCCCGCCGACCGGCGCGCCGGCGTGGTCTGGCACACCCAGGGCTCGGGCAAAAGCCTCACCATGGCATTCTATGCCGGCAAGCTGATTCGGCACCCCGCGATGGCCAACCCCACCTTGGTGGTGCTCACCGACCGCAATGATCTGGACGACCAGCTTTTCGGCACTTTCGCTCGCTGCGCGGCCCTGCTCCGGCAAGCCCCGGTCCAGGCGGAAAGCCGCGCCGACCTGCGGGGTAAACTTCAAGTGGCATCCGGCGGCGTGGTCTTCACCACGGTGCAGAAGTTCTTTCCCGAGGTTCGGGGCGACAGCTACCCGCTGCTGTCCGATCGCCGCAATATCGTCGTCATCGCCGACGAAGCCCATCGCAGCCAATACGACTTCATCGACGGTTACGCCCGGCACCTGCGCGACGCCCTGCCCAACGCTACTTTCATTGGATTTACCGGAACCCCGGTCGAACTCACCGACAAGAACACCCGGGCGGTGTTCGGCGACTACATCAGCGTCTACGACATCCAGCGAGCCGTGCAGGATGGCGCCACGGTACCGATCTACTACGAATCGCGGCTCGCCAAGCTGGCGCTGTCGGAGACGGAACGGCCCACGCTCGACGACGAATTCGAGGAAGCCACCGAAGGCGAAGAAACCGAACGCAAGGAAAAGCTCAAGTCCAGGTGGGCGCAGATCGAAGCCTTGGTCGGCACCGAAAAGCGCGTCGCCCTGATCGCACAAGATCTGGTGAACCACTTCGAGCAGCGCCTGGCAACGATGGACGGCAAAGCCATGGTGGTGTGCATGTCGCGCCGGATCGCCGTAGATTTGTACGACGCCATTGTCAAGCTGCGCCCCGACTGGCATAGCCCAGACGATGAACAAGGCGCCATCAAGATCGTGATGACCGGCTCCGCCGCCGATCCGGCCGAGTGGCAAACCCATATCCGCAACAAGCCGCGCCGAGAAGCTCTCGCCAAGCGCTTCAAAGACCCCAAGGACCCGCTGAAACTCGTCATCGTCCGAGATATGTGGCTCACCGGCTTCGACGTGCCCTGCCTACATACGATGTATATCGATAAACCCATGCGCGGCCACGGACTGATGCAGGCCATCGCCCGAGTCAACCGGGTGTTTAAGGACAAGCCCGGCGGGCTGGTGGTCGATTACCTCGGCCTCGCCGACCAGTTGAAACGCGCTCTGGCCGACTACACCGACAGCGGCGGCACCGGCAAGACCGCCATCGACCAGACCGAAGCCGTCGCCGTTATGCTGGAGAAGTACGAGATTTGCCGGGGCCTATTCCATGGCTTCGACCATTCCCTTTGGACGTCCGGGAGCCCCGCGGAAAAACTTTCTCTGCTGCCGCCCGCCCAAGAACACATTCTTGCCCAGGATGACGGTAAGAGCCGCCTGAACCAGGCCGTCACCGAGCTTTCCAAAGCCTTCGCGCTGGCCGTACCCCACGAGGACGCCCTAGCAATCCGGGATGACGTGGCGTTTTTCCAGGCGGTACGCGCCGCCCTGAGCAAAGGCGGGAGCGGCGGCAAGACCGATTACGAACTCGATCACGCCATCCGCCAAATCGTTGCCAATGCCGTGGCGCCGGAAGGCGTCATCGACCTGTTCGCCGCGGCCGGGCTCAAGAAGCCGGATATCTCCATCCTCTCGGATGAATTCCTCGCCGAGGTCCGCGGCTTGCCTCACAAGAACCTGGCGGTCGAAATGCTCCGGAAGCTACTGACCGATGAGATCAAGCTGCGCTCCAAGAAGAACCTGGTGCAATCCCGCTCCTTTGGCGAAATGCTGGAACGGGCGATCCGCGCCTACCAAAATCGTGCCATCGAAACCGCTCAAGTCATTGAAGAGCTTATTCAACTCGCCAGGGACATGAAAGCCGCGCAGGCACGGGGCGAGAATCTGGGGCTGAATGATGATGAAGTCGCCTTCTACGATGCTCTGGAAGCCAACGACAGTGCCGTGCAGGTGCTCGGCGACGAGACCTTGAAAACCATCGCCCGCGAGCTGGTCGAGACGGTTAAGCGCAATGTCACCATCGACTGGACCGTGAAAGAAGGCGTCCGAGCCAAGCTGCGGGTAATCGTGAAGCGGATACTGCGGAAGTATGGTTATCCGCCGGACAAGCAGGAACGGGCCACGCAAACGGTGTTGCAGCAGGCGGAATTATTGGGGGTAGAGTGGGCAGCCTGATCACAGACGCCTCAGGCTCCGCTCGCGGTCTCGGGGTTACCTCGTGCGTGTTATACGGCAGCCTCAGTCTTTAGACATTCAGGCATCGAACCTATGGAAACTCTCGAAGAGCGAATCCGGCGCGTTACACAAGAAGAAATTGGGATGGCCCCTTACGACCCCGCCTGGCCGCTCCTGTTTGAGGAGGAGAAGAAACATCTTCTTAGGATCGTACCTCAAGAACTCATTGGCCGTATCGAGCACTTCGGGAGCACGGCCGTCCCATACTTGGCCGCCAAGTCAATCGTGGATATGTTGGTTGAAGTCACATCTCTAGGCAAAGCGAAATCGGTTATCGCCCCTGTATTGGAGGCCAAAGGCTATGACTACTTTTGGCGCCCGACGCGGGGGGATGACGGTAGCCCATTCTATGCCTGGTTTATCAAGCGCGATTCCGCCGGAAAACGGACTCACCATATTCACATGGTTGAAAAAGAGTTCGAGCATTGGGATCGCTTGCTGTTTCGAGACTATTTGATTAAACACCCGCCCGTTGCCAAAGAGTATGAAGAATTAAAGTATCGTCTGGCCGCAATGCACCCGAATGATCGGGTCGCTTATACCAATGCGAAGACTGATTTCATCGTGCGAGTTACCGAGGCCGCGAAGAAACACTACAAGCCTGTCTAACATCTCCGTCTTGGGTGCCGGTCTCCCCACTGGATCGCTGTCTATCCGGATAAGCGCGGAGATGTACGTACGAACTCTCGCTTATTTTTCCGAACGAGATTCGGTGTTTAAATGGACCCCACTCGGAGGGACAGTAAGGAAGCTGCCTTCGGGCAAGGATGATGGAATGTTGCACGGCCCCCCAGGACGGAAAGCCATATGCCAAACATCCAAATAGTCTAAGGAGTAGATACTGTAACTGGACCGACCATTGAGCACGGATGGTCAGATTCGCTAGGAAGCGAAGCGGGAGGACAGGGATGTCCGGGTCTAGCCGCTTTCTCATCTCTACACTCTCCTCCCCCTCCCAGCACACCTATCGCGATCTTTGCGGCTCTGCATGTATAGAGCGGTTTCTACACCTAACCGAACGCTCCACCAATACCTGAGCGCCGAGCCGTAAAGGAGCGAAGAACTTCCTCTTGCCGGTTGTCCACAGTTCTTGTGGGAAACTGTGTAATCAGGAACAGCCCCCCATTTCCGCACTCTGCCGCCCCTTGTAAAGAAAATGACCAATCCGTTACACCCGTCCTCTCCAGACGCCAACGGGGTTTGCCAACTACCTTCCGGAAAGCGGTAGATGGGTTATCCGTGCGGGCGGAGTTTTTAGCGCTTAACGATCGTTTCCCGGCCGGAAACAGCCGGATTTTCCCAAGAGTTCTCTCATAGCCTAAGCTTATCGTGATCGGATGCCATGACAAGATGGCCCTACCTCTCGACATTGCGGGATAATTAGGAATTCGTGAAAAGACGTTATAGCGGGAGTCTAGTGGGCTATAGCCACTAAGGTCTGCGTAACATAAATGGTAATATATCCTTTGCTTGACCATGGTCGTATGGCTCGGCCCGCGCCACTGCTGGCAGCTTGAACTTGAAATGCCGCCGGCCCATAAAAAATTCAGGAAACCTACGGATGAAAGAGTCGGATTACAGCAATTACGTCAAAGCATTCACGCGCCTGTTCGAAGCCTACGACGCCTCCGCGCCTTATTTAGGTGTGACCGACGATTTCAAATACTTTGTCAACCGCAAGCGCACATGGTTGGAACGGCTCAAATCGCCGGAGTTTCCGGTGGCTTTCTTGGGCGCATTCTCCGCCGGCAAGAGCACCATCATCAATGCGGTGCTGGGCGACGACATTCTGCCCCAGGCCACCAAGTCTTTCACCGCCATCCCCACCCTAATCCGCAAAGGGCGCGCCAATCGGGCAGTCATCCACTACCTCAACGAAAGCGAACGGGACGAGCTGAAAAACCTGTATACGGAGGAACTGTCCAAGGAATTGCGCAAGAGCAGCGACGCTTACCGTAAGCTTGGCAAAGGTGAATTGCTGAGTACGCTGGCAAAGGACATCGAACAGCATAAAAACCAGTTCGGCTCTTTCAACAAACAAAAATTTTTCGATGAGCTGAAAATCCTGATCGAAGGTTGGAACAAACTCAGCGGCGCGGTAAAAGAAATCGCTCTGGCGGAGTTGCCGAGCTACGTCACCGAAGATTACGAAGACGTGCTATTCGTAGACCAGGCGGAAATATTTCTCACCGACGTCAATATCCCGGAAAACGTAGTGCTGGTCGACTTGCCGGGACTGGGCGTAGTTAATCCGCGCCACCGCAAGGTGACCAAATCCTACGTGGAAAACGACGCCAAGGCCTTCGTCATCGCCATGAAGGTGTTCCACCTGCTGGAAGGAGAGGAAATCGAGTTATTGGCCGAAATCCACAGCCAACGCAAGCGAGTGCTGCAGCGGGCCTTTTGGACCATCAACCAGTGGGACGTGCTGAGCAGTCAGCAGAAAAAAGAAGAACTGGCGAATTTTGGACAAAAGATTGACCACTACGGTTTTCATATCGCCAAAGACCGGGTATTTCGGGTATCGGCGCTTAATTACTTGCTGTTGAAACTGATCCAGGAGGGCCGTCTGGAAAAGAGCGGCAGTATCCGCGAGCATGTGGACGCGCTCCAAAAAGCCATCGGTAAAATACCCGAACGGAACGAGGCGGAAGGTTTTATCAAATCACTGGAGGAAGCCAAGAGCTTCGCCGGATTCCGCGCCAACCTGTTCGAATACCTGGCTCATACCGCCAAAGCCGAATTTCTCGACGAAGCGCGCAGCGAATACATGGATTTGGCCAAACGGCTGAGAGAGCGGTTGGAACCCCTCTACCAGAACTACAAAAACAAGAACGACGACAGTATGAAAAGCACCTTCATCGCGGGCGAATTGTCGCGCCGCCAGGACGAGGTATTGCGGCGTCTTCGTACCACGGTGGAAGAGCACATTAAAGTGCTGCGTACCGAGGTATTGCCGGAGTTTGTATTCTGGCGCGACGAAGACCGGGAGCAACTGGGCGAGCAAATTGCCAATGCCATCGACACCTTGGATCGCAAAGCGCTTAAAAACGAGTTGCTGAAAGGCTTGGACCTGCATAGCGTGATCAGCCGGCTGCCGCACAAAATCGAAGAAAACCTTCACATCCAGCATACCTTCCGCACCCAGCTGCAGCACCTGTTGGATGAGCAAATCGTACGGCGCCATCTCTTCCGTCTGCTAGACAGCATTTCCTCCAACGATGCTCTGCCGGAGGACGTACTGGCGGTGCTGAGCGACCGCTTGAGCGGCCGCGACATGGTTAACCGGCTGAAAGGCATGTGCGACGTGTTCCTGTTCGAGTACGGCGGCGTCATCGACGAACTGGGCCGCGCCATCATGGCCAAGGAGGCCGACGAGTCCGTCCAGAGCAAAGAAGACATCATCGAACTGGTGCAGAAAAACGCCGACCGCGCCCTTGAAATCGCGAAGAGCACGCGCCTGCTGGGGCCCGACGCCGGTGTGAAACAAATGCTGGCCTTGGGATTGGACAAACTGAGCAGCATTTACGGTGTCCTGACGGAGGTGCGCCAAGTACCGGCCGTGCCCACCGGCAAAACCGACGAAATCGACCGAGCCCTGGAGTGCTATAAGATCGGCTTGCTGGATTACACCCGCAAGCAGCAGCGTCAAATCAACAAATTTGCCCGTCGCGGCATCAAAAACTATTTCGAGGAATTGGAAGAGAATTTACTGGCCTATTTCGAATCCATTAAGGACGAGATAGCCAAAATGATCATGAAACAACTCACTAGCGATATTGACGCGGAGTTGAATTCCGAACTGCAAAAGCAGAAAGTGATCAAGGACGCTTACCAGGTGGTTACCAGTGCTGTCGGCCAAGGAAGGAGAAACGCCGACAATTAAACTTTTGGGAACTCAGGTAGAAGTCACCATAGGTATTGATCCACCCTGCCCTACGCCACGCGCCTGGATTGTCCTGAGTTAGCAGGCTCGGTCAAGCATTATCGCGCTCGTCCATCAGATGCTCAATGATCGGCCTGAATATGATTTCCATGGCCAGACCCATTTTGCCTCCGGGAATGACGATCGAGTTGTGTCGGGACATGAACGAGTTATGAATCATCGACAGCAGGTACTGGAAGTCGACATTGAACTTGCTCGGATCCTTGAAACGAATAATCACGAAGCTTTCATCCGGTGTCGGAATATCGCGTGCAATGCACGGGTTCGAAGTATCGACCAAAGGAACTCGTTGAAAGTTGATATCCGTCTGTGAAAATTGCGGAGTGATCACTTTCACGTAATCTGCCATGCGCCGGAGGATGGTATCGGTGACGTCTTCCGGCTTGTAACCGTGCAAGGCAGTATCCCGATGAATTTTTTGAATCCATTCCAGGTTAACGATGGGAACGACACCGACGAGCAGATCGGTATATTTGGCGACATTAATAGTCTCCGTCTTAACACCGCCGTGCAGTCCCTCGTAAAACATGAGATCGGTGCCTTCAGGTATTTTCTCCCATGGTGTGAAGGTCCCGACTTGGTAGCCGCCAAGACTTTTTCCGTCTTCTTCGCTATGAATGTAGTAGCGACGCTTGCCCGAGCCGGTTTCCCCATACTCCTTAAAGGTTCTTTCCAGCTCGTCCAGGATATTGGCTTCAATCGAGAAATGACTGAAGGTTCGACCTTCTTGTTGTGCTTGGGCGATCCTCGTATTCATTTCTACCCGGTCATAGCGATGAAAGCTATCACCATCAATCATGAGAGGTTTTAACCCCAGCCGAAAAAAAATGTGCTCGAAGGACCTTTTTACAGTCGTGGTGCCTGCACCGGACGAGCCGGTGATGGCGATAACGGGATGTTTTTGGGACATGGGGGACTCCTCAAAGAATTGCGAAATCCGTTTCCGGGTTTATTGTTGTTTTATTCTTTTGGCGAGTCCAACGCTCATGCAATTGCTTGAGAACGTCAATATCGACCAGACTGAACGCTTTTTTCCAGGGGGCTTCGCTCAAACAGATCAAAGGCTGTTCCGGTTCTCCTAGGTGGTCTGTTACAAGCAATGCTCCGGTGAAATCCTGATCAGAGGTGTAGTCGTTGACGGTAACCAGCGTCGGAATACCCGCCCCCAGGGACGATCGCAAGCCATTTTCCGAATCCTCGAACGCCAGGCAATCCTTAGCCTCCAGACCCAATTCGGCCAGTACGTATTCATAAATATCAGGCGCTGGCTTCTTGTTCGGAACGATCTCCCCCGCACCGATTACTTCGAACCAAGTCGCCGCATCCGAGCCGAAAGACGCCGATAGCAAGGCCTGAACATTCTCCAATGTGGTCGTGGTGGCGATGGCTAGCCGCAATCCTGCCGCCATGCCCTCCTTCATCAAACGAATGATGCCCGGTCGGACCGGAATCCCATCGCTTTCCACCAGAGCGGTGTAATGGCGGGTTTTCGTAGCCTGTAGATTTTCGATGAAATCGCTTAGCTTGGATTCTTGGACGGGAACCTTCGGCCGATAGGTGTTGATGAAGTGGCGCAAGCGTTCCTTGCCGCCCGTAACGGCAAGGAGATCGCCATACAGGGATTCATCCCAAACCCAGTCGAGGCCCGCTTCCGCGAAGGCTTGATTAAAAGCAACGCGATGGCCCAGGCGTTCGGTATCCGCCAGGGTGCCATCCACGTCGAAAACGAGCGCCTTGAGCACGGTCTAAGTGACGACCGGATCCAATTCACCTTTGCTGTATCGCTTGTTCATCTCTTCCAGGCCGATGACCTTGATCTTCGAAGCTTGGCCGGCGGCGCCGAACGCCTCATAACGGGCCTTGCAAATCCCGGTCATGGCTTTTTGCGCTTCTTTGTAGACCTTGCGCGGATCGAAGTTCTTTTTGTCTTCGACCATGTACTTCCGCATAGCGCCATAGGAGGCGATGCGCAAATCGGTGTCGATATTGACCTTCCGTACACCGTGACGAATACCTTCCACGATTTCCTCGACCGGGACCCCGTAGGTCTGGCCTATATCGCCGCCGTAGTTGTTGATCATTGCCGCCCAGTCTTCGGGTACCGAAGACGAGCCGTGCATGACCAGATGAACGTTGGGGATGCGGGCGTGGATCTCCTTGACGCGGTCGATGCGGAGCACCTTGCCGGTTGGTTTCTGGGTGAACTTGTAGGCGCCGTGGCTGGTGCCAATCGCGATAGCCAAGGCGTCGACCTTGGTTTTTTTAACGAAATCGGCGGCCTCGTCCGGGTCGGTCAGCAATTGGGAGTGATCCAGTTCACCTACCGCACCGTGACCGTCTTCCTCGCCGGCTTTGCCGGTCTCCAATGAGCCCAGGCAACCCAGTTCACCTTCAACCGAAACACCGCACGCATGGGCTAGATCGACCACCTTGCGGGTCGTCTCGACGTTGTACTCATAGCTGGACGGCGTTTTCATGTCCTCCAAGAGGGAGCCGTCCATCATGACCGAGCTGAAACCGGACTGGATGGCACGAACGCAGACCGCCGGAGAAGCACCGTGATCCTGGTGCATGCAGATCGGAATATGCGGGTACATTTCCACTGCCGCGAGGATGAGATGGCGCAGGAACGGCTCGCCCGCGTAGCTGCGCGCGCCGGCGGAACCTTGCAGGATCACCGGAGCGTCAACCGCGGAAGCGGCTTCCATGATGGCCTTAACCTGCTCCATGTTGTTCACGTTGAACGCCGGTAAGCCGTAGTTGTGCTCAGCGGCGTGGTCCAGCAATTGCCTTAAGGAAATAATAGCCATCGATATGCTCCTCTCGCCTGCTTAGCGACGAAGTTCAGCCATGCGCCGACAACCCCATTCAGACCCTTTCCGGTTTGAAACGGGCATCGCCTGGCGGCATAAGACACCTCTTTCGGTGGGTTTTAAGCCCAAGGAGGCGTCCCAGCCGAAATTCATCGCCAATCAGGTCCTTTCGTGTACTTGAACTAGAGAATCGACTCCACTTGTTTGACGACATTGTCGACGGTGAAACCGAACTCCTTGAAGAGCTGGCCGGCCGGCGCGGATTCGCCGAAGCGGTCCAGACCTACCACCTTGCCGCTGAGTCCCACGTACTTGAACCAGCCATCACTCACGCCGGCTTCAACGACCACGCGCTTGGCAACGGCGGACGGCAGCACCGACTCACGATAAGCGGCATCCTGAGCGTCGAACACGTTGGTCGAAGCCATGGATACAACACGGATGTTCCTGCCCTTGCCGGCCAGTTCTTCCGCCGCCTTGAGCGCCAGCTCGACTTCCGAACCCGTGGCGATGATGATCGCCTCCGGCGTCCCGTCAGAGTCGCGAACGACGTAACCGCCGCGCTGGATGGCTCCGATCTGCGCCGGCGTGCGAGACACGTGGGGCAGATTCTGGCGCGAGAAAATCAGGACGGAAGGTCCATCCTTGCGCTCGATTGCGGCCTTCCAGGCGACAGCCGACTCTACCGCATCGCAGGGACGCCAGACCTGCATGTTGGGAATCATGCGAAGAGTAGCGGTCTGCTCGATCGGCTGATGGGTCGGACCGTCTTCGCCGAGACCAATAGAGTCATGGGTATAAACGTAGATCACCGGCGCTTTCATAAGTGCCGACATGCGCAGCGCGTTGCGGGCATATTCCGAGAACATCAGGAAGGTCGCGCCATAGGGCTTTAATCCCCCGTGCACCGCGACGCCATTCATGATGGCCGACATGCCGAATTCGCGCACGCCGTAATAAACGTAGTTGCCATCATGGCCTTCCGCGTTCACGTTCTTGCAACCGGACCAGATGGTCAGGTTGGAGCCGGCCAGGTCGGCGGAGCCGCCCAGAATCTCTGGCAGCAGCGGGCCGAAGCCGTTCAGGGTGTTCTGGGATGCCTTGCGGCTGGCGATGGTTTCGGCTTTTTCATCGACCTTGGCGATGAAGCTCTTGGACTTCTCGGCCCAATCGCGCGGCAGTTCGCCGGCCATGCGACGCTCGAATTCCGCGGCGAGTTCCGGGAATTCGGCACGATAGTTCTCGAAGCGGTCGTTCCAGTCGGCTTCGCTCTTCGCACCGATTTCGCGCGCGCTCCAGCCTTCGTAGATGTCTTCCGGAACCACGAACGCCGGATGCGACCAACCGATGGTCTCGCGGACCAGGGCGACCTCGTCGGCGCCCAAGGCGGCGCCATGGCATTCTTCCTTACCCTGCTTGTTGGGCGAGCCCCAACCGATGATAGTTTGGCAGCAGATCAAGGATGGCTTGTCGGTGACGGAGCGCGCTTCCTCGATGGCTTTCTTCACGGCTTCCGCGTCATGGCCGTCAACTTTCGGAATGACATGCCAGCCATAGGCTTCGAAACGTTTGGGGGTGTCGTCCATGAACCAGCCCGGGGTATTGCCGTGGCCGCGTACCTCGCCGTCGATGGAGATGTTGTTGTCATCATAGAAGGCAATCAGCTTGCCGAGCTTCATGGAGCCGGCCAGCGAGCACGCTTCGTGCGAAATGCCCTCCATCAAGCAACCGTCGCCCAGGAACACATAGGTGTAATGGTCGACGATTTTGTGGCCGGAGCGATTGAACTGGCCTGCCAGCGTACGCTCGGCCAAGGCCATGCCCACAGCGTTGGTGATGCCCTGCCCCAGCGGGCCGGTGGTCGTTTCAACGCCCGGCGCATAACCGTATTCGGGATGGCCGGGGGTTTTGGAATGAAGCTGCCGGAAGTTTTTCAGCTCTTCGATCGGGAGGTCGTAACCGGTCAGATGCAGCAACGAATACAACAGCATCGAGCCGTGCCCGTTGGAAAGAACGAAACGGTCGCGATCCGGCCACTTCGGATTCGAAGGGTTGTGGCGCATGTAATCGTTCCACAGCACCTCGGCAATATCCGCCATTCCCATAGGCGCTCCCGGATGCCCGGAATTTGCTTTTTGTACGGCATCCATGCTCAAAGCGCGTATGGCATTTGCTAGTTCTCGACGCGAAGGCATGTTTTTCTCCTTAATACTTTTTATGGTTACTTCACTAAAGGAAGGAGGGAATTTTATCAGCCTGATCGACTTTGTCACGAGATTCGCATGGCCGTTCCGAAAATGGATCTCCGTCACGCGCCTACTCCATCCATGGGTCCCTAAGCAAGTAAACGTTGAAATTTAAAAGAGTTTAGGAACTATCAGGTGATTCCAAGCCCGGAGAAACCGGTCGGGCTTCGGGTTGACGTTTCTGAATTCGTCATCGCTTACGCTGCCCCTCAGGGGGCAACCACGGAATGAAGTTCCGCTCGCAACTTCATGCCACTAGCGATTTTCCACCGGCGGTCTCGGCCACGAAACCCTTTTCCGATTAACACCACAACGACGGATACGCCCCCGCCTTTCGACTACATCCTTCATTCTTGCATGGGCCGTCCGCTGCAGCCACAAAAGTCCCAGCCGCTCAGCCAGAAACCCTCACAACCTTTCCAATGGATTCGGCTGCGCCATATGTCCCGAAGCCTGCCGTTCTTGTTAAAAATGCTTGGTTCCATGTATTCTTACCCGCCCGGTTATTGCCGTGGCAAGCCTTGAAGTACCCTGATTGGGCGGTTCCGTCAGAATTGCCGACCAGAGTCTGATGCAATAGTAATCGGAGCCCGGATGTTCCCGGCGCTCACCAGACACACTCACTTTGAAATGTAGGATTCAATCATGCCAAAGAATTTACTCGAACAACTTCGGGAAGTAACGGTGGTTGTGGCCGATACCGGAGATATCCAGGCCATTGAAACCTTCAAACCCCAAGATGCGACGACCAATCCATCGCTGATTACCGCCGCTGCCCAAATGCCGCAGTATCAGGGCATCGTCGATGACACGCTGAAAGGTGCCAGAGCGACTCTGGGCAAGGACGCGCCGGCATCGCAGGTGGTTTCCCTCGCGTTCGATCGCCTGGCCGTTTCCTTTGGGCTCAAAATTCTCCAGATCATTCCCGGGCGCGTTTCAACCGAGGTAGATGCCCGACTTTCCTACGATACCGAATCGACCATCACCAAGGGCCGTGATCTGATCGCGCAGTACGAAGCACAAGGCGTTTCCCGTGAGCGCGTGCTCATCAAGATCGCCGCGACTTGGGAAGGTATCCAAGCGGCAGCGGTTCTGGAAAAAGAGGGGATTCACTGCAACCTGACTTTGTTGTTCGGCCTGCATCAGGCAATCGCCTGCGCCGAGAACGGCATCACTCTGATTTCCCCCTTTGTCGGCCGAATCCTCGATTGGTACAAGAAGGACACCGGGCGCGATTCTTATCCGCCCGCCGAAGATCCTGGCGTTCTCTCGGTAACCCAGGTCTACAACTACTACAAGAAATTCGGTTACAAAACCGAGGTCATGGGCGCCAGCTTCCGCAACATCGGGGAGATCACGGAATTGGCCGGCTGCGATCTGCTGACCATCGCACCGTCTCTGTTGGGCGAACTGCAATCAACCGAGGGCGACCTGCCGCGCAAGCTGGACCCAAACAAGGCGGCCAATGCCTCCATTGAGAAAATCACCATGGACAAGGCAACTTTCGACCGCATGCACACCGAGAATCGCATGGCTTCCGACAAACTGTCGGAGGGCATTGATGGCTTCACCAAGGCCCTGGAGTCCTTGGAAGGCATTCTCGCGACCCGGCTATCCTATCTCGAAGGGTAGGAAACTCTACTACGCGGCGAAGAATATTTCCGGATCTGAGACCGGATAGCGACGACTTCAACACCGGCAAGGAATGTGTCGGCACATTACCCTGGTAGAAATAGTCGCCATATTCGACGCCGCGCATTTTCACGCGGAATATTCGTTCCTTGCCGCCTGTGCGAGGAACGACCTTGAAAAATCGGGTATTTCAGCGCAGTCGCGCTGACCAACCAACCGATCACTTTTCCATTTGATGGCATCTACCGCCATTGCTGGCAAAGTCGGCTCCCGCAAAGATTTTCAACCCAATCATCTGCTTGATCCCCTTTATCTTCTTTGGTTTTCTTATCGATAGCGATGTGTCGCCCGCTTGCGCCTATCACTCCGGAAACCATATAAATTGCTGATGTTTGGGTTGGCTGCCGCCGTCACGCTCAAACAACACCGCGATGACATGCACGATTGCCATCCGCCCTGCGAAACATCGATAGGGACATTTCGTTATACTTCAGAGCACTGCGCTTAATAGCATTTTCATATCTGACGTATGGAATTGCGCTAACGCCGGAGTACGTTGGCGGTCTTTCAAAGGGGGAAACGTATGAGCAAAGCGTATTCGATGTCCCCATGGGCATACCGTGCGTGATGTCTGACGCCGGTGGCGTGGTACAAGTGACTTTATTACCCTACCCCTTTTAGCCGTTTTGGGTGTGGCTGGACCAGGCAGAATCAAGTCAACTATGAGAAGGCGCTCAAGAAGGGTTGTTTAGATGTCAATACCTTCCGGTGCGAAAAAACTGGCCAACTAAACGGACAGAGATTTATATTAACTAATTTGGAGAAATAAAATATGGCACCTTCGTTTATTGATGTCCCTAAGAAGCTATCAAGCACGATGGGAGTTACTCTAATCATTGCATCCAGCTTATTTTCAACCGGCGCTTTGGCTCATGTCATTAGCGAAGAGGACCATCACGCCTTTGAGCATAAATATGCCGATATGTGTGTTAAAAAAGAAAAGGCAAATCCAAATAGAGTCATCACAAGCGATGATTCTCCGATCGTAAATCTCTGTGAATGCATTGCACTGGAAGAATCAAAGCGCCTTACGATCGACGAAGTCAAAAAATTCCTTCGTGAAAACAAGTACCCTATGTCTCTTCTGATAAAAGCCGGTCAAGCTGAGAATATATGCTCTCAAAAGATGCAGCAAACTAAGCGATAAACTAACAACGGTTGTACCCGACCACCTTCCCTATTCCGATCTCTCGATGGTCGACCGGCTTGTTGCGACGAGAGATTATCCCAGGCGATAACGTTGCCGGAGCTTAAGGTCGGACCGGGAAATTCCCTCGCATATCCCAGAAAGAGGTCGCCGCAACGGTGGTAGTTTTCCAATGCCTTTGTGGTAACGTTCCGACCACTCGCTCGCCTCGGAGCCGCTGACCCTAGAGTCGAGGGATTGTTATGGTGGCATCGGCGGCTTCCGGGATCCGTTTCGAACTCAGCAACAATCAGAAGGTGTTGGGTGGACTGGTTCGGTGGACTATCAACAGAAGAACCAGATACACAATTCCCAAGACCAACAGAGTCGTACTCGCGGCGAGCAACCAAGGCAGGTGCCACGGTTCGAACGGATAACTGGGTGCGTGCCAGGCGATCGCCAAGAGTAGCGCCGGAATCAGCAACTTAAGCACCGTCCCCGATCCTCCGTTCACCTTGATGCCGAGTAGAGCCTCTATGATCAGTACCAAGGCGCATAAGACGGCGAATACCGCAAGGGCGACGCCTACAGCCGTCATCGGACCGACGTCGAGCTCGGTGCTCGCCACCAAGGTATAAAGGCGTCCCGAGACCTCCAACAGCTGCCACATTAGAATAAGTCCCAGTACGCCGGCCAGTACCGCAGCGGCCCGGTCCAAGAGGCGCGCCGGACGGATCTCCGGTGCCACCGGCCGAGTGGGCTTGCCCAATACCGGCCTGCCGAGCCGGCGAACGACTGTTTTTTCCAGTTCGACCGCCAAGAACACCAGCAAGGCCGCGCCAGCAATCCTGAGCCAAGCTTCGCCGCTCAGATCACGGGCACCAAAGGCGTTCTGCATGAACGACGCATAAGTGAAGAGCAATTGCAACCCAATCAGCACGATTATGGCAAGGACGGCGTAGCGGTTACCGAACCAGGCACGCAATGAAAGGCTCGGAGCGACGAAAAAACGGCTGTTGATTAGATAGACCAATTCGCCGGCGACCAATGCATTGACGGCCGCCGTGCGGGCCATCTCCACCGCGGCCCCTTGTCCGATCTCCCATTTGTAAAGCCCCAGGGTCGTTCCGACCAGGAGCAGCGACACGTAAGCGATCCGCCACAGCATGTAGCGGGTCACCAGGGGTTCGCGGGGTGGACGCGGCGGGCGCTGCATCAGATCCCCTTCCGGGGGTTCGAAGGCCAAGGTCAGCGCTAGAGTCACCGCCGTCACCAGATTGACCCACAGGATTTGAAGGGGCGTGATCGGAAGTTCCTGGCCCAAAAGGATCGCGGCGATGATCACCCCGCCTTCACCGCCGTTCGTGGGCATGGTGAACAGGATGGTCTTGCGCAGATTGTCGTAAACCGTGCGTCCTTCCTCCACCGCCGTGGCGATGGTCGCGAAATTATCGTCGGCCAGCACCATTTCGGCGGCTTCCTTGGCGGCCTCGGTACCGCGCTGCCCCATGGCCACGCCGATGTCGGCGGCTTTGAGCGCCGGGGCGTCGTTCACCCCGTCGCCCGTCATCGATACCACGTGACCGTCCTCACGCAAAGCTTTCACCAGGCGCAGCTTGTGTTCCGGGCTGGCTCGGGCGAACACCTCGACGTCCCGCGCCTCGCTCCGCAGCGCTCCGTCGTCCAGGTCCTCGATTTCCGCTCCGGTGAGAGCCCGTGCGCCGTCGCTGATGCCCAACTGGGTACCCACCGCGCAAGCAGTCGCGGCATGGTCGCCGGTAATCATCTTGACCCGTATGCCGGCGCTTTGACAGCGGGCGACCGCATCCACCGCTTCGGGGCGCGGCGGGTCGATCATGCCGGCCACGCCCAACAGGGTGAAACCGCCCTCGGTGTCGGCGAAAGTCAGGGCCTCTGGCGGGTCGGTCAAAGGCCTCACGGCGAGTGCCAGGAGACGCTGGCCGCGGGCGGCAATCTCTGTGATTCGTCGGTGCCAAAGCGTGGGATCGAGGGGCTCGTCCTGTCCCCCGCAACGTTGCCGATTGCAGCGTTCCAGGACGACTTCCGGCGCTCCTTTCAGATAGATCAATCCATGGCCGGAATGGTCCCGGTGCAAAGTGGCCATGAAGCGGTGCTCCGATTCGAAGGGGATGGCGTCGATACGCCGTAGCGCTTCCTGCTCGAACTCGGGCTTCAAGCCGGCTTTGAGGGCCAAGGTCACCAGCGCCCCTTCGGTGGGGTCCCCCTCCAGCCGCCACACCCCGTCTTCCTCGCGGAGGGTCGCGTCGTTGCACAGCAAGCTGGCGCGGGCCAGTTCCAGGAGGTGGGGCAGATCCGCCGCGAACGCTTCGGCGTCTCCCCGGCTGAAGCCGCCTTGCGGGCTATAGCCGGCGCCGCCGACCCGGATTTCGTCCTCGGCCGTCGCGACGGTCTGCACGGTCATCTCGTTGCGGGTCAGGGTGCCGGTCTTGTCGGAGCAGATCACGGTGACCGAGCCCAGGGTTTCCACCGCCGGCAGTTTGCGCAGGATGGCGCTGCGCTGGGCCATGCGCTGCACGCCCACCGCCAAAGTGATGGTGACGATGGCGGGTAGTCCTTCCGGGATTGCCGCGACGGCCAGACTCACCGCCGCCATGAACATCTCTTCCAGCCCCAGACGGCGGGTCAGCCAGCCGAACGCAAAAGTTGCCGCGGCGGCCGCCAAAATGATGGCTGTCAGCCAGCGGGCGAACTGCTCGATCTTCCGCAGCAGCGGCGTGGCCAGAGCACCGACTTCCGCCAGCATCGTGCTGATACGCCCGATTTCGGTGCCCGTCCCGGTGGCGGCCACCACGCCGAGGCCCTGTCCGTAAGTCACCAAAGTACCCGAGTGGGCCATGCACAGCCGATCGCCCACCGGGGCGTCGGGAGCCACCGGCGCCACGAATTTCTCCACCGGTACCGATTCGCCGGTGAGCACCGCTTCGTCGATGCGGAGACTTCGGACCTCGATCAGCCGAAGGTCCGCCGGCACCTTGTCGCCGGATTGCAGCAGCACCAGATCACCCGGCACCAACTGCTCCGCCGGAACCGTCATCCTGCGTCCACCCCGGAGCACCGCAGCGGATGGCGATAATAGATTGCGCACCGCCTCGATGGCCGCTTCGGCCTTGCCTTCCTGAATGAAGCCGATGAACGCGTTGAGCACCACGACGGCCACGATCACCGCCGTGTCCACGTAATCCTCCAACAGAAAGGTGACGGACGCCGCCGCTAGCAGGACGTAGATCAGCAGGTTGTTGAACTGCGACAGAAAGCGCAGTAAGGCGCTGCGCTTCCGGGCCGGAGGCAGACGATTCGGGCCGAAGCGGGTCAGCCGTTCACGGGCTTCGGCTTCCGGAAGCCCGTTCCGCCGGTCGGTCTCCAGCCGCTCGATCGACTGTTCCACCGGGATACAGTGCCAAGCGGTGGCTTCACTCGCCTTTTCCGGCGAGTCGCTGGTCGTATCACTCATCAGGTGCTCCTTATTGGAATTCTTGGTCCAACGGCGCCTTGGTGCTATGCGCCGTGTTCGGCGCTCGAACAGTTTGCCGTCGAAAGGAATGCGATTCAATTGTCGTGCGGCGTTTATCCAGCGCGCCGTGCATCCTCGCCAAATTTCCCATAGCCCGAGGTCCAACCGGCATACGGAAACTTTTACAAAAGACATTACGGAGGCGTTATGAGTATCCACTCATCCTCGCACGTTATCTCGCGGAGAGATTACGATGCCGTCATCTTCGACTTGGATGGAGTGATCACGCAAACGGCGACGCTCCATAAAGCAGCGTGGAAGACCTTGTTCGACGACTTTCTGGAGAGGCACGCGGCTCGCCTCGGAGGAGCGCACCGAGCTTTCGACGCCGATTCGGACTATCGGCTCTACATCGACGGCAAGGCCCGCTACGAGGGCGTAGCAAGCTTTCTCGCCTCGCGCGGCATCGCACTTCCCTACGGCGATCCCGGCGATGGACCGGACGAAGAAACCGTCTGCGGGCTCGGCAATAAAAAGAACGCGATCTACCGCGAACTCCTTGAGAAAAACGGCGTCGAGGTCTATCCCTCGACCATCGACCTGATTCATAAACTCCGGTCGAAGAAGTTCGCAACGGCCGTAGTGTCGGCAAGCCGGAACTGCGCGGAAGTCTTGGAAGCCGCGCATTTGAGCGATCTTTTCGATACCCGCGTCGACGGGATCGACCTGGAGCGTATGCACCTTCCGGGCAAACCGGCGCCCGACTCGTTTCTTGAAGCGGCCCGCCGGATCGGCGTGGAACCGACCCGCGCCGTCGTCGTGGAAGACGCCATCGCCGGAGTCGAGGCCGGCCGCAACGGCGGATTCGGCTGCGTGATCGGCGTGGACCGGACCGGGCATGCCGATGCCTTGAAAACGGCCGGCGCGAATATCGTGGTTGCGGACCTTGCCGAACTGGACGCGGGCTAGGCGTTTTCGCGTCGCTTCATGAGCGCGGGGTTGCCAAAATATGGGCAGACCGGATTCAGTCCCGGCTTTCCGGCAGAACGAGAATCGGACACGGCGCGTATTGCAGCACGTAGCGCAGGGTGAGAGCGCAGCGGGGCGCCAGGTTGCCGTGCCAGGACAGAACGATCAGATCGGCCCCGTGACTCCGGGTGAAACGCACGATCTCGGGACCGGGCTCGCCCTGGGCCATGAACATCCGGATTCCGCCCTTTACCCTCTCCCCGGACAGGCTACGCACCCGTTCCAGAAACTCCTGCCCCCAGGCGGGCCATTCATGCTGGGGCTGATCGACATATTGAGGCGCGGTCAGAGTGCCAGGCTCTCTGGGTGGCGCGGTATGCGCACCGGACACGTGCAAGACCAGCAGGCCGGCTTCGGTGCGCCCGGCAAGGGTGATCGCCGGACCCAGTGCACGAGCGGTCTCGGGCGTGCCGTCCTGGGGCAGCACCACCTGCCGGATACGCCACGGCGTCGGCTCGCGTTCCGGCGGCACCAGCACGACCGGGCAAGGCATCTCCCGGAGCACCCCTTCGGCGACGTGATCAAGTCCAGTATCGGGCATCTTCTTGCCTTCACGCATCGCCATGACGATGCACAGGCTGCGCCACTCCGAAGCCACGCGCACGATCCCTTCGGCCGGATCACCTTGTAACGGAGCGATAATGGCATGCTTGAGCAGTGTCTTCAGGCTAGGAAATTTCTCCTTTAAATCCGGAATCGAGGCCATCGGCCACTCGGTCTGCACGATACACGGCGTCGCGTCCGCGAGCCGAATGATGGTCTTCGCGATCGGTAATATCGCAGCCGACCGGGGCGTCATATCGAGCGGCAATACGACTGTGGTCTTTTCCGGGCGCTCATCGTTCATGACGAAATCTCCTTCCAGGCTCCTTTAACCTGCTCCCACCGGATACGCTGGCCGGATGCCAGACGAGCGGGCGGCGCACCGCCAATCTGAACGGCCAAAGACTTTTCCCCTTCGGCGACGATTTCGACGGCCTCGGGCCGAATTTCCACGTGCAGGCGGATTCCCCGCCAGGCTACGGTAAAGCGGAGAGCCCGCCATTCCGTCGGGCAATGGGGTGTAAAGCCCAATCCGTCCGGCAACAGGCTCAACCCGGCGAAACCGAAAATCACTGCCTGCCACAACCCGCCTAGCGCCGCAGCATGAACGCCTCCGGCCGCATTGCCCATGTTGTTCGTGAGATCGATTTCCGACGCCTGGCGGAAATAGCGCATGGCGTTTTTGACATCGCCCAACCGGGCGGCCACGGCGGCATGGATGGACGGGCTGAGGGAACTTCCGTGGGTGGTGCGTGGCTCGTAATAGCGGAAATTGGCCTTCCGCACCTCGGGCGGGAAGCGGTCCCAGAGTAGATAGATCAGCATGACGACATCTGCTTGCTTGACGACTTTGCTCAGCTGCGTCCGCTCCCGCCCAAGGAGCACGTCTATAGGCAAGGTGTGGGGAGCGTATTGGGCGAGGTCGATATCCTCCAATCCGAAGTACCCCTGGAACTGCTCGAACAGGCCGGTCCGCGAGTCGAATCCGGTATACATACGCCCGGCCAGGTCCCGCCAAGTACTAGGTTCGTCCTCCGCCACGTCATGGCGGCGCGAAAGCTCCGACCAGCGATCCGGCCATTGCTCGGCGAGCAAACGCGCCGTCTCTGCGGCACGTTCCAAGTTCCATTGCGCCATTACGTTGGTAAAGGCGTTATCGTCTACGCCCTCGTGATACTCATCCGGACCGATGACTTCGCGAATATGGTAGTGTCCGTCCGCCTCCACACGGCCGCAGCTCGCCCAAAATCGCGCGGTCTCGAACAGAATTTCCGCACCGGCTTGCAGAAGAAACGTCTCGTCCGCGGTCGCCTGCCAGTATTGCCAAACGGCATAAGCGACATCGGCGCTGATATGGTGCTCCAGCACGCCGTTCAGAATGGGCTTGATCTCGCCGTCGGGGGTTACCGCGTAGCCTGGCGTGGTCTCTTCACCGGTGTCAGCTGATTCCCAGGCGTACAGCGCGCCGCGATAGCCCAGATGGCGCGCCTTTTCCCGTGCGGCAGGCAGGGTATGGTGTCGATACATCAGAAGCGCTCGCGCTGAAGGAGGATCGGTGAAGATGTAAAAGGGCAGCATGAAGATTTCCGTGTCCCAAAAGACATGGCCTTTGTACGCTTCGCCAGTCAGAGCCCGTGCACCGATGGAAACCCGCTCGTCTTCCGGATTGGCGGCTCCGATGAGGTGATAGCATGCGAACCGCAAGGCCTTCTGTAGTGCCCCGTCGCCGTCTATTTCCACGTCGCTCTCCCGCCAGCGCTTTTCCCAAGCCCGCGCGTGAGTAGCGATCACTTCTTCGGGATCCGAATTCAACAGCCTTTGCAAATGCTCCGCGGCCATAACTCCTGGCCGATCAACGTCCCGCGAGGTGTAAATCACGACCAACCGATCGAAGCGGTAAGTTTTGCCGGCCTCGATATCCAGCTCCCACGACTCGACGTGACGATCCGGAGTCGACTCTGTCTGTGGCGCGATCACTTCGCCGCCGTCGATTCGGAGCCGGCCCGCGGCGGCGATGGCGACTTTGATTCCGGTGGTCCGCGTGCATAGTCCGAGCTGATAACCGCGGTTGGTGGCGATTTCCCGGCATCGGCAAGATTCCGCCGTCAGACGCACCCGACCGGGGCGCTCGACCACCGGTTCGGTCACGGCCCGGAGATGAATGTTGACGTAATGGTCCTCTGCGGTCAGCCTCACGCTCTGAAATAGAACATGCCGGTCGGCCAGCGAAGCGAAACGGCAAGCGCGAACCCTGATAAGACCCCCGTCCCCCGCCCGATAATGAAACTCCCGCCACAGAATACCTTGGCGCAGGTCCATCATGCGGCGGTGCCGAACATAACTGCCTTGATCGAGCCGAAACTCACGCCCGTTGACCAACAAGCTGAGCTGCATCCAATCGGGGGCCGCGGCCAACTCCGGAATCGGATCGTCATGGGCGGACGCGTTAGTGTCGAAGACCCCGGCGATGAAGGTGGCCGGATTCGATAACAAGCTGCCTTCGGCTAAAGAGGCGCGGGAGCCGACATAGCCGTTCGAAACCGCGAACAGAGACTCGATTTCGTGTTCGCGGGCGAGATTGAATCCTTCTTCTTCGATTCGCCATAACGGATCGGCCGTGGGGGCAAACCGGGAATCACCTTCGAGTGCCGTGTCAATCGGGCTGTCAATCATCGTGAGGAAAAACCGGGACGTCCAAGTGTGCGCATACGCCGACGCAGCCTAGAGGCGTTGCGGCTAATGATTTTTGTTCGTTTCAGCCTCGGCTTGGTTCACGGGGCGGCGCTCGCTCGGCGATTCCATCCAATTCCGACGAACCGGCGCGGACGGCCGCCCCATGAAGCAAAGAGCGGTCCGACTGCCACGGCGACCGGAGCTCCGAATAACGGACGGGATTGAACCGGCACGCCCCTTGGCGGCGATTCGGATTATCGGAAGTTGAAGGAACGCGATCCGATTGAGGACAACCCTCGATGCCGACAAGTCCCGTCCGGGCTGAGTTCTTAAGGCGCGACCTTACCGCCCACCCTAATGTCGTTCTTGACCTCCGTAACACCCTCAACGCCTCGGGCAATCTCCGCCGCCCGTTGCATTTCGGCCTCGCTGTTAACGAATCCGCTCAGTTGCACGACACCCTTATTGGTTTCGACTTGAATGGCGAGTCCGCTGGTGCTTCGGTCCGCCAGCAACGCCGATTTGACTTTGGCGGTGATCGCCGTGTCGCTCATGTATTCTCCAGCCGTCTCAGCCAAAATTGGCTCCAACGGGTCATCGGAGGCTGCAATGACCCAGGCGCCGGCATAGCCGACGGCGGCAACGGCCACGAGAGCCGGTAGAACAGTTTTGCGCTTGATCATGGTCTTGTGCCCTCCTTGGGAGTCCAAAAATCATCTTCCATCTCATGAAATCTGCTGAGCCGACCAGCCGGACAGGTTTCTAGCTCATCAAAAACTAGGACAGCCAATGCGCCGAAAAAATCATTAGTCAACCGCTTTTTTCAAGGCATCGGATAAACAATAGCTCGTAGCCCATCCATTTTTTTCTTGTCGGCTTCTTTTAATCGCACAATACCCCAGCAGGGACAGCGGACTTCGGCAGCATCACGCCCGAATTTCCGTTCAGATTTTTGAGCTCGACCGTGATGTTGTCATCCGGTGCCGCCGCCACAAAATCGAAAATGGTTTCGAGGATGTCCTGATCGATGAATTGCGCCCGGCTGGCATCGATAATGACATAACCGTTCTCTTCGATGCTGTCGAGGTACTTTCTCAGGAGCGCCTTGTTCAAGAAGGAGACATCCTTGTGCAGCCGCAAAAGATAGTTGTTGCCGTCCCGGGTCAGGGTGATGGCGGCCTGGAAGTTGGTCCGGATGACGTAGTACAGCCCACAGACCATGCCAATGGCGATGCCCTTGAGCAGATCGGTGAACAAGATCGCCCCGATGGTGACCACGAACGGGATGATCTGGCTGGCGCCCTTGGCGTACATCTCCTTGAACAGCTTGGGCTTGGCCAGCTTGTACCCGGTCAACAGCAGGATCGCCGCCAAACAGGCCAAAGGAATCAGGTTCAAATAGCGGGCGATGAACATCACGCTGAGGAGCAGCATGATTCCATGAATGAAGCAGGCCATCTTGGTGCGCCCGCCCGCGTTCACGTTGGCGGAGCTGCGGACGATCACCGCCGTCATGGGCAGCCCGCCAATGAGGCCGCTGATCAGGTTGCCAAGGCCTTGGGCTTTCAATTCGCGGTTGGTCGGGGCCACCCGTTTCAAGGGGTCGATCTTGTCCACCGCCTCAAGGCTCAGAAGCGTCTCCAAGCTCGCGATGATGGCGATCGTCACGGCCACCGTATACACGTCGGGATTGGCCCATTGCGAGAAATCGGGCCAGGTGAACTGCTGGAAGAAGCCCTGCACGCCTTGAATCTCCGGCA
>Ga0196971_1000197_pt1 | contig 58178 bp, 44 predicted proteins | sample S1v_1013CmetaG_FD_148660 | JGI IMG/M metagenome (GOLD analysis project Ga0196971, IMG submission 148660) | Soil microbial communities from Anza Borrego desert, Southern California, United States - S1+v_10-13C | ecosystem: Environmental > Terrestrial > Soil > Desert | place: USA: California... | reverse complement strand
CAGCTATTCGCCGATGTTCTACGTCGCGGCGGAGATGCAGCCCGGCGCCCGGCTGGAGATCGTGCCCGACTACACGGAGCGGGCGGTTTACCTGGCCGAAGGGGAGCTGACCCTTGACGGTGAAGCTTTGCCGGAAAGACACATGGCCGTGCTGCCGGAGGCGCAAGCCCTTACAATAGAGGCAAAAACACGGGCGCGTGTCATGCTCCTGGGCGGGGAACCCATGGATGGCGACCGCTTCATCTGGTGGAACTTCGTTGCAAGCAGCAAGGAAGCGATCCAGCAAGCGAAGGAAAGATGGCGCGCGCAGGGATTCGGCAAGGTGCCGGACGAAACCGAATGGATTCCGCTGCCGGATGAACCGAAGCCGGCCGAATCTTTCAGTTAAACTTCGTCCCTTGCTTCAATGAGGACGCTTCAGAATGAACAACCACGGAGAGCACATGACGGCGCAAGCCGGCTCCGGCAAGATTTTCAACCACGTCGCCACGTCGCTGCTGCCGACCCGGCACGGCGAATTCCGCATCCATGTCTACCAGCCGGTCGGCGAAACCGTCGAGCATGTCGCGATCGTCCGGGGCGAGCCCGGCGGGCAGGAGCGGGTGCTGGTGCGGGTGCATTCCGAATGCCTGACCGGCGACGTGCTCGGATCGCTGCGCTGCGACTGCGGCGAGCAGCTCGACGCGGCGCTGGCAAGAATCGCCGAGGAAGGCCTGGGCGTGGTGGTTTACCTGCGCGGCCATGAGGGCCGCGGCATCGGCCTGGCGAACAAGATCCGCGCCTACCAGCTGCAGGACCAGGGACAGGATACCGTCGAGGCAAACCTCGCGCTCGGCCTGCCGGTCGATACGCGCGACTACCAGGTCGCCGCGCAGATCCTGGGCGACCTTGGCATCCGCACAATCCGGCTGATGACGAACAACCCGAAGAAGATGAAGAAGCTGGCCGATTACGGCACGCAGGTGGTCGAGCGGGTGCCGGTGCAGATGCCGCACACGCCGCATAACATCGGCTACCTGCGCACCAAGCAGAAGAAGCTGGGGCACATGCTGGATTTCGAGCAGGACTGAACTTCACACCCGCGGACGCCGGCATGAAGCGCTGGCGAACACGCAACAAACCCGTGTTTTCTTGACCTGAGCGCGTCGCGCCGCGCTTAACTCTCTGTAATATGTTGATGTGCGGTAACTACTGCCGTATATTGAGTACAAGGGAGTACCGCCGCGACGATGCTAGCGATCCTTGATCCCAAAACCTTGGGGATTGCGTACGCAATCCTGCTGCTGACGCTGGCCGGCATGATGGTGTTTGTGCTGCGCACGCGCAAGACCTATGCAGGGTTCACGCACTGGACCACTTTCAATGCCTTGCTTGCGGCGGGCGCGCTGCTGCTGATCCTGCGCGCCGTGCTGCCCGGATGGCTGGGCATCGGGGTGGGCAACTACCTGGTGCTGCTGGCGCTGGCGCTGTTTTACGACGGGCTGACGCTGTTCCATGGCAGGAAGCTGAGCTGGCGCCGGAACGGCACGGTACATGTCGCAGCCGTCGCCTGCGCGCTGATGCTGCTTTATTTCCTGTATGCGGATCCGAACCGGAACGCCCGCATCATCTGTGTGAACCTGTTTCGTGCCGCGCTCATGTTTGCCTTGCTCGCAAACATCATGAGACACGGGCACAACCCGGTCTACAAGCTGCTGGCGGCGGTCGTTATCGGTTCATTGGGGATGGCCGGTTTCCGCATCCTTCATGCGCTGACGTCGGAGCCGCTCACCGACCTGTTCCTGGAAGACATGATGGTGCGCCTGCAACTGCTCGTGGACGCCGCGCTCTCCTTCTTCGCCACCTTCTGCGTGATCCTGCTGACGCAGATGCGGCTCGAGGAAGAGCTGCAGGACGCGCGCCAAAGCGCGGAACGGGCATCGCGCACCGACAGCCTGACCGGCCTGTGGAACCGCTATCACTTCGAGGGCGAGGCGCGGCGCGAGATGGAACGCGCAAAGCGCTACGGCCACCCGTGCAGCGTGTTCCTGTTCGACATCGACCATTTCAAGCAGGTCAACGATAACTACGGACACCTGGTCGGCGACCAGGTGCTCAGGGAACTGGCCGGCCGCACCCGGGAAGCGATGCGCGCTTCCGACCTGGTCTGCCGCTGGGGCGGCGAGGAATTCATCGTGCTGCTGCCAGCCGGAGTCGATGCGGCGATGGCGGCGGCCGAAAAGCTGCGGCGCGAGGTTGCGGAAACGCCGTTCACCACCGTCGGAACCGTTACCATCAGCGTCGGCGCGGCGCAGCTGCAGCAGCAGGACGACCTGGCGTCGTGGACGCTGCGCGCGGACCAGGCGCTCTACCGCGCCAAGGCGAGGGGGCGCAATCGGGTGGAGCGGGAAGCCGGCAGCGACAACCGGGTCTCGCCGCTGTCCCTGCAATGGAATGCCGGGTTCTCCTCCGGCGATCCGGTCATCGACAGCCAGCACAAGGCCTTGTTCGAGAAGGCGAACCTGCTGCTGGAGCGCTGCGCGGCGGAGGATCTGCCGGGCGTGCGGCAGCTGATGAAGGTGTTCCTGGAAGAGACGAACCGGCACTTCGCTTATGAAGAAGCGGTGCTGGCCACGATGGGCTATCCGCAGCTGGAAGCGCATCGCCGGGAGCACAACCGGTTGCGCGAGCGGGGGCGCAAGCTGCTTGCGGCGGCGTCGGGAAGCGGCGAGACCGGCGACATCCTGAGCGACTTGTCGGCCTTTGTCGTGCGCGAGCTCGCGCTCGGGCATATCGCCGAAGAGGATGTGCGTTACGTGGAAACGATACAGGGGCAGCGCGTAGCCTGAAGCCTGCCGGGCATTTGCCGCCGGTGCTCCGATCTCCGGTACACTTGCGCCTTCCCGATTTTTGCATTGCCCCAGCCATGATCCGCTTTTCCCATCGCCTTGTCCTGCTTGCAACCCTTGCCTGCGGCGCCGCCGCTACCGCCGCTACCGCCGCTACCGCCGCTGCCGCCGAGCCGATCCGGCTTGGCATGATCGAGGGCCTTTCCGGCTCCTTCGCCAATGCCGGCAACGCGGTCGTGCGCAATCTCCAGCTTGCGGTGGAAAACGTCAATGCGCGCGGCGGCGTAAGGCTGCCGGGCGGCGCGCGCCCGCTGGCGCTGGTCAGCTTCGACAACAAGCAGGGCATCGAGGAATCGCTGATCGGCCTGCGCCACATGACCGACCAGCGCATCGGCTTCGTGCTGCAGGGGAACAGCTCGGCGGTGGCGGCGGCGCTGATCGAGGGGATCGACAAGCACAATCAGCGCGTGCCCGACCGGCGGGTGCTGTTCCTGAACTATTCGGCGGTCGATCCCGCGCTGACCAATGACAAATGCAGCTTCTGGCATTTCCGCTTCGACGCCAACGCCGACATGCGCATGCATGCGCTGACCGAAGTCATCAAGGGCGATGCCAGCGCGAAGAAGGTCTACCTGATCGGGCAGGACTACAGTTTCGGCCAGCAGCTGGCGCGCGCGGCGCGCGCGCAGCTCGGAAAGAAGCGCCCGGACATCGGCATCGTCGGCGACGAGCTGCACCCGATCGGCAAGATCAAGGATTTCACGCCCTACATCGTGAAGATCAAGGCCAGCGGCGCCGATACCGTCATCACCGGCAACTGGGGCAACGACCTGACGCTGCTGGTCAAGGCGGCGCGCGAATCGGGCCTGAATGCGAAGTTCTACACCTTTTACGGCAATGGCCTGGGCGCGCCGGCGGCAATCGGCGAAGCCGGCGTCGGGCGGGTGCGGGCGGTGGCGGAGTGGCACCCGAATACCGGCCAGGGGAGCCTGAACCCGGCCAGCGATCTGTTCTACAAGGCTTTCCGCCAGCGCTATCCGGCGCCGGAGGACGACTATGTGCACCTGCGCATGCACTTGATGATCGACATGCTGGTGTCGGCGATCGAAAAGGCGAAGACGACGGAAGCGGCGGCTGTCGCGCGCGCGCTGGAGGGAGCCCGTTACAGGAATGCCTTCCACGAGGCGGAGATGCGCGCCGACGACCACCAGTTGCTGCAGCCCCTGTATGTGTCGGTGATGCGCAAGGTCGCCGACGGGTCGGTGCGCTTCGACAATGAAGGCAGCGGCTACGGTTTCAAGACGGAACGCTACCTGCCGCTGGCGGAGACGGCATTGCCGACCACCTGCAGGATGAAGCGGCCGGATTAAGCCGGTGCGCCCGGATACTCCGGCTGCCGCTCAGCTTACCTTCAGCCGCAGCACCGTGACCTGGTCGCAGCGTCCCTCGACCGCGAGCGCGCCGAAATACTCCTTCCCGACCGGCAGGTCGACCGTCGTCCAGTCTTCCCGCACCGATTTCGGCGGCGCCAGCCGCAGCCAGCCCGACGGCTTGGTGTCGCAATCCACCGCGTAGGCGCGCAAGGGCAGCGAAACACCCATGCCGGTCGCCTTGGATACGGCTTCCTTGCGGCTCCAGCAGCGCATCGTCGCGAGCTTCCCGTCCGGCAGGCGACGCAGCGCGGCGACTTCGTCCGGATGGAAGCCGGCGGCGATATCGTGGAATTCCTGCGGCGCGTTGGCCATTTCGATGTCGATGCCCACGCGCTGGTAGCGCGACAGGGCGACCCACACCTGGCTGCCGGCGTGGCTGACGTTGCAGCCGACCGAGCAGCCGGCCAGTTCCGGCTTGCCCCAGGTATTGCTGCGGATGACCTGCACCGGGTCCATGCCGCCGTAATGCACCGCGACCCGGCGCAGCAGGGTGCGGCCGAGCAGGTTGCGCAGGCTGTCTTCCGGACGGCTGAAGCGGGCCGCGCGCGCATGCTCGTCAGGCAGGGTGTTTTTCAGTGCGAAGTCGTGCAGCGCGGTCTGGTGCCGCCAGTCGAATGAGAGGCCGATGCAGATGGCGCCGGTTTGCGGCAGTTCGGGATGGCTGAAGTCGAGTGGCGCGTCGGCGCTGACCCGCAGATCGACCGGGGTATTCAGTAGGGGCGTAACAACGGGCATCGTTTTCTGGGATTCTCAATGTTACCGAGGGTTAATCATACGGCAGAACCAGCCCTCTTCGCACCGCTTTCCGTCAAGCATCGATGGTGCGCTGCCGCATCAAATCGCCATGTAGCGTCCCGGCTTGTGGTTGATCGCCAGCGCGAGGTTCATGACGGCGGCGCCGACCAGCGATACCAGCACCGACGTGAGCGAGATCATCGGCACCGACAGCAGCATGATCGCCGCATCGAGTCCGAGCTGCACCAGGCCGGCGCGCAACCCGTAGCGCTCCTGCAGGTACAGCACCAGCACGTTGACGCCGCCGAGGCTGGCGCGGTGGCGGAACAAGGCCAAAAGGCCGATGCCGCACAGGAGTCCTCCCATGATCCCGCCGTACAGCGGGTGCAGGCCGGACAGGGTCACGACGTTGGGCAGCATTTCCGAGAACGCCGACAGCAGGAAGACGGCGGCGAAGGTCTTGAGCGTGAATTTCCAGCCCATCTTTTTGACGGCCAGGAAGTAGAAGGGCAGGTTGATCGCGAAGAACAGCTTGCCGAAGCTGATGCCGCTCATGTAGTGCAGCAAAAAGGCGATGCCGACGGTGCCGCCGGTGATCAGTTGCGCCTTGCCCAGCAGCGCCACGCCGAGCGAGACCAGCAGCGTGCCGGTCAGGAGCGCCTGCACGTCCTCATAGAAGGTGTGACGCTGCAGCAGCGGGGTGCCGGCGCTTTGTTTTTCGTTGTCCATGCGCACAGGCAGGGCCTGCGCGGCGGCGCCGGGTAGGGCGCCCGTTGCGGGTCGATTGTTCATTCGTCAATCCGGATCGAAGCATCCGTCGGTCTCTTGAACCGGGATGGAGGGGTTGAAATCGGGGCAAGCTTAAATCAAGCGGGCGCCGGATTTTATTGACCTGAATCAAGGATTTCGAAGCGCGAAAACGCCGCTTCGCATGCAGCGGATTTATAACTTCGGATGAGAAGCATTCATTTGAATGATTGTTTGGGTGCACTTAAGATTTGCCGCAGATTGAACGGCCCGCGCGAAAGCGCGCCGACAATCCGTTGAATCTGCATTTTTGAAGAAAGAAGCTTATGGATTTCGCGTCTGCGCCGCGCGTGCAGCAGCTCAAGCGGCAGCTGCAGGACTTCATGGATAACTACGTGGTGCCCAACCTGCCGCTGTGGCGCAAGGAAGTCGGCGAGGATGGGCTGCAGCATCCGCAATGCATGGAAGACCTGAAGGCGCTGGCGAAGTCGGAGGGGCTGTGGAACCTGTTCCTGCCCGCGCTCGCCAAAGCGCACGGCAGCCCCGTGCTGTCGAACCTGGAATATGCGCCGCTGGCGGAAATCATGGGGCGCGTGAACTGGGCGGCGGAAGTGTTCAACTGCAGCGCGCCGGACGCCGGCAACATGGAGGTGCTGCACATGTTCGGCAGCGCCGCGCAGCGCGAACGCTGGCTCGCGCCGCTCGCCGACGGCAGCATCCGTTCCTGCTTCGCGATGAGCGAGCCCGATGTCGCCTCCTCGGATGCGACCAACATCCAGATCTCGATCCGGCGCGAGGGCGGCGAGTACGTGATCAACGGACGCAAGTGGTTCATCTCCGGCGCCGCGCATCCGCTGTGCCGCGTGGCAATCGTGATGGGCGTGACCGATCCCGGCGCGGAAGCGCACCGGCGCCAGAGCATGGTCATCGTGCCCTTCGGCACGCCGGGCTTCAAGGTGGTGCGCAACATTCCGGTGATGAGCCATAACTTCCCCGGCGGCCACTGCGAACTGGTGTTGCGCGATGTGCGCGTGCCTTGCGCGAACCTCATCCACGAGGAAGGCGCGGGCTTTGCGATCGCGCAGGCGCGCCTCGGCCCGGGGCGCATCCACCACTGCATGCGCTCCATCGGGCAGGCGGAGCTGGCGCTGGAGCTGATGTGCGAACGCGCGGCCGAACGCCGCGCCTTCGGCCGCTACCTGCACCAGCATGCGAATATTGCCGAGTGGATCGCCCTGTCGCGCATGGAGATCGAGCAGGCGCGGCTGCTGGTGCTGAAGGCGGCCTGGATGATCGACCAGCACGGCGCAAAAGCCGCGGCGCGCGAGATTGCGATGATCAAGGCGATCGTGCCGCGCCTGCAGACCACGGTGTGCGACCGCGCGATGCAGGTCTTCGGCGCGATGGGGCTCTCCCCGGACACGCCGCTGGCGGAGCTGTGGACCTGGGGCAGGGTGCTGCGCATCGCCGACGGGCCGGACGAAGTGCACCTGCGCAGCGTGGCGCGCCAGGAAATGGAGGCGGCGGCGGAACGGCGCGGCGCGACCTTGCCCTACCTGAATGCGCCGCAATTCATGTGATTGTCATCCCGGCTAGAATGGAGCATCGATGCGAAGCCGCTGCAGCCGCACCATTTGCCGCACCATTCCCCAGGATTCATGACGCTTTCCTCCCAGTCCCAGGCCGGCGGCCAGCCGGCCATTCCCGCGCTTGCCGTTCCCTTGCTGTCGCTGGCCGCGTTCGGCAGCGGGGTTTCCCTGCGCATGACCGACGCGATGCTGCCGCAGCTGGCGCGCGAATTCGGCGTCACCCTCGGCCAGGCGTCCAATGTGATCACCGTGTTCTCGGTTGCCTACGGCTTGTCGCAACTGTTTTTCGGGCCGCTCGGCGATCGCTACGGCAAGTATTTCGTGATCGCCTGCGCCACCATCGCCTGCGCGGCGACTGCCGCGTTTTGCGGGTTGGCGCCCGGCTTCGGCCCGTTGCTGATGGCGCGCCTGCTGGCCGGCGCCACCGCGGCGGCGATCATTCCGCTGTCGATGGCGTGGATCGGCGACGTGATTCCCTATCAGCAGCGGCAGCCGGTGCTGGCGCGCTTCCTGATCGGCCAGATCCTCGGCCTGGCCGCCGGCGTGCTGGCCGGCGGGCTGGCGGCGGACGCCGACAACTGGCGGCTGCCGTTCTTCCTGGTCGCAGCCGTGTTCGCCGCGGTCAGCGTCGCGCTGCTGGCGCTCAACCGCAGGCTGCCGCCTCATGCGCGCGTGCTGCATCGCGCCGAGGGCCGCGCGCTGCGCCGCATGGCAGGCGAGTTCCGCGTCATCCTCGGCTTGCCGTGGGCGCGCAAGGTGCTCCTGACGGTGTTCCTGGAAGGCGCCTTCCTGTACGGCGCGTTCGCCTTCATCGCGTCGCACATGCACCAGGCGTTCGCCATGTCGCTGACCTCGTCCGGCGCGCTGGTGATGCTGTTCGGGTTGGGCGGTTTCGTATTCGCGCTGGCGGCGGCGTCGCTGGTGCGGCGGCTGGGCGAGAGCGGGCTGTCGCTGTGGGGCGGCATCTTCGTTGCGCTGTCTCTGCTGGCGATCGGCGTCGCCCCTGCATGGTGGTGGGCGATCGGCGCCTGCTTCGGCGCTGGGCTCGGCTTCTACATGCTGCACAACACGCTGCAGATCAATGCCACGCAGATGGCGCCGGAGCGGCGCGGGGCTGCGGTGTCGGCCTTCGCTTCCTGTTTTTTTCTCGGCCAGTCGGTCGGGGTCGCGGTCGCGGGCGCGCTGGTCGGGCCGCTTGGTACGGAAAAGGTGATGGTCATCGGCGCGGCCGGCGTGCTCGCGGTGGCGGTCTGGTTCCAAAAGAGCCTGAAGCACAAGCCGGCCAGATAGGCAGCATCAACAAAACGACAACGGAGACAAACCCATGAGCGAGAACCTGCAGCCCCTCTGGGCACCGAGCGCGGAGCGCATCGACAACGCCCGCATCACCGACTATATGCGCTGGCTGGCGCGCGAGAAGGGCCTGGCGTTCCGGGACTACCAGGCGCTGTGGCAGTGGTCGGTGGACGCATTGCCGGATTTCTGGGAATCGATCTGGCAGTACTTCGACGTGCAGAGTTCCACGCCGTACACGCGGGTGCTGGACGCGGAAAGGATGCCGGGTGCGAAGTGGTTTGAAGGCAGCCGGCTCAACCTTGCCGAGCAGGTATTCCGCTTTCATCGTTCGCCGGGGGCGGGCGCACGCCCGGCAATCATCGGCAAGTCGGAGGCGCGGCCGACGGTGAGGCTGTCCTGGCAGGCGCTGCGGCAGCAGGTGGGCTCGGTCGCCAATGCCTTGCGGACGATGGGCGTGCAGCCTGGCGACCGGGTGGTGTCCTACATGCCGAACATCCCGGAAACCGCGGTCGCGTTCTACGCATGCGCGAGCATCGGCGCAATCTGGTCCTCCTGTTCGCCCGACATGGGAACGGCCAGCGTGGTCGACCGTTTCGGGCAGATCGCGCCGAAGGTGCTGCTGGCGGTGGACGGCTATCGCTACGGGGGCAAGGATTTCGACCGCATCGACGTGGTCCGCGCGCTGGTGCAGTCGCTGCCGTCGCTGGAACAGGTGGTGCTGCTGCCTTACCTGGACGGCGACGCGCGGCTGGAGAACGCGCGGCCCTGGCAGGAGCTGCTGGCGCATGACAGCACGCTGCGCTTCGAACAGCTGCCGTTCGACCATCCGCTCTGGGTGGTCTACTCCTCCGGCACCACCGGCATGCCGAAACCGATCGTGCACGGGCACGGCGGCGTGCTGATCGAGAGCCTGAAAGGACAGGGGCTGCATTCCGGCATCGGCGAGCAGGACCGCTACATGTGGTACTCGACGACCGGCTGGATCATGTGGAACTCGCAGGTGACCGGCCTGCTGCTGGGCGCCACCATCGCCGTCTACGACGGCAATCCCGGCTATCCCGACCTCGGCGTGCTGTGGCGCTTCGCCGAGGAGGCGGAGCTCACGGTGTTCGGCGCCGGCGCCGCCTATTTCGCCAGCTGCATGAAGGCCGGCATCGCGCCGCGCGCCGTCGCGCGCCTGGATGCGCTGCATACGATAGGCTCGACCGGTTCGCCGCTGCCGGCCGAAGCCTTCACCTGGATCTACGAGCAGCTCGGGCAGGATGTGCTGCTGGCGTCCATCAGCGGCGGCACCGACGTGGACGCCGCGTTCGTCGGCGCCTGTCCGATCCTGCCGCTGTACGCGGGGGAGATGCAGTGCCGCTGCCTCGGCATCGCGGTGCATGCGATGGACGAGAAGGGGCAGCCGCTGGTCGATGAGGTGGGCGAACTGGTGGTCACCAAGCCGATGCCCACGATGCCGCTCTATTTCTGGAACGATCCGCAGGGCCTGCGCTACCACGACAGCTATTTCGATACCTATCCCGGCTGGTGGCGGCATGGCGACTGGCTGCGCATCACGCCGCGCGGCGGCGCCATCATCTATGGCCGCTCTGACACCACCATCAACCGCCATGGCATCCGCATGGGCACCAGCGAGATCTACCGCGTGGTGGAAAACATGCCGGAGATCATGGACAGCCTGGTGGTCGACCTGGAATATCTCGGCCGCGAATCCTACATGCCGCTGTTCGTGGTGCTGCGCCCGGGCGTCGCGCTCGACGCGCCGCTATCGGCGCGCATCGCCGATGCGATCCGCAACGCACTGTCGGCGCGCCACGTGCCGAACGAGGTGTTCGCGGTCGACGAGATCCCGCGCACGCTGAGCGGCAAGAAGATGGAGCTGCCGGTCAAGAAACTTTTGCTGGGCATGCGGGTCGATGAAGTGGCGAACCCGGATGCGATGAGCAATCCCGGCAGCCTTGCCTATTTTGTCGACTTCGCGCGCAGGCGCACAGGACAGACATGACATCGGAACAGGACTGGCAGACGGAATACTACAAGGGCATGGATGTGCATGTGACCGCGCTGCCGCGCAGCGATACCTCGTGGGACTTCACGGTGAGGGTGACCCAGCCCGGGGAGGACTCGGCGTCGGAGGCGGAACTGGCCGCCGCGTCTGGTGACGACGGCGACTTCCCGTCGCGCGAGGCGGCGGTGGAAGCCGGCTTCGTCAAGGGCTACTCGATGGTGGATGCGCTGTTTCACTGACGCTCGCTGCACCGGGAAGTCGCAGCATCATGCCGTCCTCCCAAAAATGGCGGTTCGCGTTCCAGCTATCGGGAAGCGCTTGCTTCCCGCATCCGTGAATCCCGCTCTTCCATGCCCGTAAAATTGATTCAGGATAAGGAATTTTCACTATTTCCGGTGGGCACAATGCTTGCTTGATGCGCAACTCATCTTGATCTGGGATAGTTTGCACGGCATACCCTTTTCGAGACCCTCGGCCCAAACAATGCCGGAAGACGATTCGCCAGAAGGTGCATGGCGGGCATCGTCGACATCCGCGCCGACCCGAACCTCGGCCGACAGACCGCGCCATTGTTCAACGCTACTCAGGGAGAAAAAAAGAAATGACCTACCTCACGTGGTCCGACAGCCTCGCCGTGGGCAACAATTTCATCGACAACGATCACAAGAAGCTGATCGAGATGGTCAACCGCCTGCATGCTCTCATGCACGAAGGAAAAGGCAAGGAGGTGCTCGACAAGGTGCTGCACAACCTGGTCACGTATACCCAGGATCACTTCCGCCGCGAGGAAGACCTGATGCGCAGCCTCGGCTTCGCGGATTACCAGAGGCACAAGGATGAGCATGACAAGCTGCTCAAGCAGGTGCTCGACCTGCAGCAGAAGTTCGACAGCGGCGCCGCGACGCTGTCCATCCAGGTGTTGCACTTCCTGCGTGACTGGCTGATTCACCATATCGGGGAATCGGACCAGAAGCTGGCGGCCGCCGCGCGCGGGCGCTGATAAACGCTGAAAAGGCAGACTGCGGGCGGGGCAGGCAGCCCCGGTCCGCGGCGCAATGGCCGTACCTTACTGCCTGCTTCCGCCTCCCTGCGCCGCACGCTGCATTCCTCAGGAAAATATATGGAACCGGAACGTACAGCAGGCAACTAATATTTCCGAAGGCGAATACCACGCCTGCCGCACCGGGCGCGCGGGCGTGCCGCCGTGCTTTCATCGAAACAGCCGCGCCGGATGCCGGGGCGAGCCCGGGACGCAGGACGCAATGTGATATGAGGCGCAACAATGGGTAATGATTCAACAATGGCCGGCATGCGCGGCATCGGCGCCGGAGCGGGGCAGGGCGGCGCTGCATGGACTTGCGCGTTCGCCGCCTGGCTGGTGGCGGCGCTGTCGGTGCTCGGGGCGCTGTTTCTCGGCGAAGTGATGGGCTACGCGCCCTGCGTGTTGTGCTGGTACCAGCGTATCTTCATGTTCCCGCTGGTGTTTGTGCTGGCAGCCGGACTGTTCCCGCTCGATCCGCGGCTCGTGCGCTACGCCTTGCCGCTGGCGGCGGCGGGCTGGCTGGTGGCGCTGTTTCACACGCTGCTGGTCGCCGGCATCGTTCCGGAACGCGCCAGCCCCTGCAGCCAGGGCGTGCCGTGCTCCCAGGTGCAACTGGAGCTGTTCGGCTTCCTGACCATTCCGCTCATGTCGCTGGCGGCATTCTCGGTCATTAATATCCTTCTCATCGCAACCTACCTGAAGACCAGGCAATGAAACAGAAAACAATCTTTATCGCGGCGATCATCCTGCTGGGTGTTGCTTTCATCGGCGCGACCCAGTTCTACCGGAGCCACAAGGCGCAGCAGGCCGAACAGAGCGCCGCCCGGAACCGCGAGTCGCTGGTGCGGTTTCACTCGCCCACAATGGGCAGCGCTGACGCGCCGGTGCATATCGTCGAGTTCCTCGATCCGGCATGCGAAACCTGCGCCGCGTTCTATCCCCTGGTCAAGAAGCTGATGGCGGAAAACCCGGACAAGATCCGCCTGACGGTGCGATACGCGCCATTCCATCGCGGCTCCGACGAGGTGGTCAAGGCGCTGGAAGCCGCCCGCAAGCAAGGCAAGTACTGGCAGGCGCTGGAGGCGCTGCTGGCCGGCCAGGCGAGCTGGACGCTAAATCACACCGCGCGCGTGGAACTGGTGTGGCCGCTGCTGGTACGGGAAGGGCTGGACGTGGCGCGCATCAGGAACGACATGGGCTCGGCCGAGATCGCGCGCGCGATCGAACAGGACCTGGCGGACGGGCTGGCGCTGAACGTCACGAAGACGCCCGAGTATTTCGTGAACGGCCGCCCGCTGCCCCAATTCGGCTTTGACGAGCTGAAGGCGCTGGTCAGGGAAGAGCTGGCCAAGGCCGCCGCCGGCAACTGAGCGCGGCGCGCCGCTTTCACGTCGTCCGGACGCCTTGCGCCGGCCGCTTGCCGCGCGCGCTGTCGGCGAGCGCCGACAGCGGCACCTCGACCCAGCGGTGAAAGGCGGCGCCGGCGGCCAGGCTGGCCAGCCACGCGAGCAGCACGCCCGCCGCCTGCGCTTCCGGCTGCGCCGGCGCGAAGCGGGTGAAGGCGGCATTCACCACCAGGCTCACCGGGAAGTGCAGCAGGAAGACTGCATAGGAAATGCGGCCGAGGTAGGCGGCCAGCCGCGCATTCTGGCCGGGCAGGCGCACCAGCCCGCGGCACGCCAGCACCAGCAGCAGCGCGGTGCCCAAAGCGACGGCGATGCGGCTGCGGAATTCCAGTTCCAGCGCCAGGCCGCCCAGCAGCAGGATCGCGCCGGAGAGCACGACCGCGGCAAGCGGGCCGCGCTGACGGTCCGCCGCCCACCATGCGAGCGCGCCGAGGCCGTAGCTGCCGAAGAAATACGGGGCCCATGCGTCCCATGCCGGATCGAGATTGAAAACCAGGAGCGATGCGGCGCAGCAGCCCCCAACCAGCACCGGCGCCAGCCACCAGCTGTGCCGTCCGCGCCCGGCCAGCCAGAGCAGCAGGGTGAGCAGCGCGAACAGCTGGAAATCGATCGCCACATACCAGGCGCCGGCGGACAGCGATTCGTAGCCGAGGATGCTCTGCAACAGCAGCGCGTGGGCGGCGAACTGGGCCAGGGTGGGCGGGGCGGAGATCGAATCGTGGGTCATCCAGCGCGCGGCCAGCGCCGACGCCGCGACCGCGATGCAGATGGCGGCCATGTAGGGCGGCACCAGTTTCACGAAGCGGCGCCACACTGCGCGCAGCGGCTCGTCGACCGCCATGCCGGCCAGGGATCTGGCGGCGAGGAAGCCGCCCATCGTCAGGAAAGCGTGCACCGCGATGCGGGCGTGCTGCGAGAACCAGCCGACCACGTCCGGCATCAGCGGACGCAGGTAGTCGGTCATGGGGCCGTAGTAGGCCAGATGGTGCAATACGATCAGATTGCAGGCCACGGCCTTTAGCAGGTCAAGAATGCGGAAATGCGTGGTCGGCATGGCGGGGCGGGAATTGACGGTTTCTCAAAAACCCTGAATTCTCTCATGCCCGCCGGGCTTGCGGCTGACCGAACGCGGCGGCGTCAGGGCATGGCCTTTTCTCCGTGGCTCTTTCCTTCGGGTGAATAATGCTCGATGACCGCGTTGATTTCCGCGCCAAACAGCAGGACCGCCGCCGAGATGAAGAAATACAGCAGCAGGATGATGATCGCGCCGATGCTGCCGTAGGTGGCGTTGTAGTCCGCGAAATTGCTGACGTAATAGTTGAAGCCGAGCGAGGCCGCGATCCAGACGATCACCGCCAGCAGCGCGCCCGGCGTGATGAAGCTGAAATCCTGCTCGACGTCCGGGGCAACGTAATAGATGACCGCGACCGCCAGCGTCAGCAGCAGAAACGCCACCGGCCAGCGCAGCCATGCCCACAGCGTGACGAAGAACTGGCCGAAGCCGACCTGGTTCGCCAGCCATTCCATCGCCTGCGGTCCGACCGTGAGCAGCAGGCCGGCCGCAACCAGCATCGCGGCGATGCCGATGGTATATACGATGGACAGCGGATAGAGCTTCCATGCGGGCCGGCCTTCCTTCACGTCGTAGGCGACATTGAGGGCGTTCATCGTCGCGCGCACCGCCGATGACGCCGACCATAGCGCGATAATCACCCCGATCGACATCAGCCCGCCTTTTTGCTGCTGCAGGTCGCTGATGACCTTGTTCACCGGTTCCGCCGCCGCCGGCGGCAGCATGAGCTCGGCATGCTGGCGTACCCAGTCGAAAAAGCTGGACATGTTCAGGAAGCCGAGCAGCGCGATCAGGAAGATGATGAACGGAAACAGTGAAAAAAACACCTGGTACGCGAGCGCCGATGCATAAGTCGTCATGTCATCGTCCAGGAAATCCTTGACCGCGTCCTTGACCAGCTTGAACGGTTTCATTCCGTGCAAACCCATCATGTATATCCGCATTCGCCGTCTCCCATAATGAGCACATAGAAAGAAGCAGGGCGGAATGGATTCCGCCCCTGCTTCGATACCAGACGTGATGTTGCCAGGCTACCGGCGGGCATCAGTGGCTGCGCCCGTACCCCGGCCCCGAGAACGCCCGCTTTGCAAGATAAGTGCCAGCGATCACCGCGCCCGCCGCGACCAGCATGGAACTGGTCGGGAAGTTGCGCATGGTGTTCGCCGCGAGTTCGCCGGCGCGCGGGGCCATCAGCTGCATGCGGCGCTTGGTCATTTCCGCGCCGAGTTCGCCGAGACGGCCGGCAAGCATCTGTTCGGCTTCCGGCAGGAGTGTCGTTTCCTCGTCGGCGACGTGGTGCAGGACGTTGCGCATCAGCTCCATGAAGGTCTGGTCGTAGACCGGGTTGGTGGCGTCCATCGAACGCAGCAGCGCGATCAGGCGGCGCATTTCATTGTGTTCCGGCACGCTCTTCTCGACGACCGATTTTTCCGAGGACACCACCCGCATTGCCGGATAAAAGATTTCCTCCTCGAGCTGCGCATGGATTTCCAATGCGAGGCAGACGGTGTTCACCAGCGCCTTCTTGGTTTGCGGATTGCTGTCGATCTCGTACTGATGGAAAGTTTCCAGCACCGCGGTGTGGTCCATGCGGATCATGTTGGTGATTGTGGGCGTCAGGGTGTTGGTCAGGGTATTCCTGATGGAATTCATCATGGCATCCTCCTTTGTTGGCGGTTGGCGCTTCGGACGAATGCACCATCGAGCAAACACCGTACCCGCTTTACCCGCCGGTTGCGGCCGCGGCAATCTGGGCGCGCTGTTTCTCGTCGGGCAGGCGCCCGCGCCCGGCCTGCATGTTGTCGCGCAGATGGGCGACCTTCGACGTTGCAGGGATCGCGCAGGTGACGGCGGGATGGGCAATCACGAACTTCAGCAGCAGTTGCGCCCAGCTCGTGCAGTCGATCTCCGCCGCCCAATCCGGCAGCGGCCGGTTTCGCAGGCGGCGCACCAGGTCGCCGCCGCCGAACGGGCGGTTGACGATCACGGCAACGCCCCGGTCCTGCGCCAGCGGCAGCAGCCGGCGTGCCGCCTCTGGCTCGGCGGCGGAGTAATTGATCTGCACGAAGTCGACCGCCTCGGACGCCAGCACGCGCGCCACGTCGTCGTGGCTGCCGGCGGTGTAATGGGTGATGCCGATATGGCGCACCGTGCCGGCGCGTTTCCATTCGCGCAGCGTGGCCAGGTGTGTCTTCACGTCCACCAGGTTGTGCACCTGCATCAGGTCGATCGGCCTGGCTCCCAGCTTGCGCATCGAATCCTCCATCTGCCGGATGCCGGCGCTGCGGCCCTGCGTCCAGACCTTGGTGGCGACGAACAGCTTGCCGCGCAGGCCGAGCGCCTGCGCCAGTTCGCCCACAACTTCCTCCGAACGGCCGTACATCGGGGAGGAATCGATCAGGCGTCCGCCCAGGGCCGCGAATTCGGCCAGGACTTCTTCCAGCGGTGCGCGTTCGGCGCGCCCCGGGCCGACATCGAAGGTCTGCCAGGTGCCCAGGCCGATTGCCGGCAGCATTTCGCCGGAGGCGGGGATGCGCCGGCTGATCAAGACCGCCGGCGTTGCTGCGGCCGGCGCGGCCGGCAGCGCATAGGCGCGGCAGAAGGCGGCGGCCGCGAGCAGTCCCAGCGCTTCACGTCGATTGATTCCTGTCATGTCTTGCTCCCAGTCTGCGGGCGGTTGCGACCCAGGCCAGTGCGGCGGGCAGCGCAGCGAAGAACACCGCGTCCAGGCCGGCGCTGCGCAGCGCAGCGATTCCCCAGGCGCTTGCCGCATCGCCGCCGCGGTATACCGCGGTGTCGATGAAATTCTTCGCCTTGTAGCGGCTTTCCGCATCCAGGCCGGTATAGATCATTTCGCGCCCGGGTTTGCCGAGCGCATACTCGCCGGCACGATGCGCAACCTGCAGGCAGGCGATGACGGCGATGGCGGGCCAGATGCCCAGCAGCACCAGGCCGGCGCCCACCAGCAGCGGCACCAGCGGCAACGCGATCCGCAGCCCGAAGCGCACCACCAGGCGGCGCGTGCCGAGCAGTTGCAAGCCGAGCGCCAGCAGGTTGACGGCGAGATCGACGCTTGCGAAGAACCGGGTACGGTCGCCGGCCGCCCCGAAAGCGGCGCCGACCGCGCGCACCATTTCCATGTACAGGGTCGTCGATACCGCGGTATAGCAAAGCACCAGCAGCGCCAGCGCGCGCAGGTCGGGCATGCCGGCAACCAGCGGGATGCCGGCGACGATGGAGCCGCCGACCGGGCGCGCGGATTGATCGGCGGCACGCCCATGCGCGCGCAACGGCAGCAGGCAGGCCATCGCCAGCACCAGCAGCGCTGTCGACAAGGCAATCAGCCCCGCGGCGGACAGCTGGCGCGCAAGCAGGGCCGTGGTCGCCGGGCCGGCGAGTGCGCCGCAGGTGCCGCCGGCGGCGATGTAGCCGTACAGCCGGTGCGACTCCTCCGAAGTGAAGCAATCCCCCATGCGGCTCCAGAACAGCGACACGATGAACAGGTTGAAGACGCTCAGCCAGACGAAGAAGGCGGCCGCCGCGGCCGGGGTGGCGCCGCCCGAAAATACAGCTTGGAAGCCGGCCAGGTTGACCGCAAGGAATCCATACACCAGCGGCAGCACGCGTCTGCGCGGCAGCGTGCGCACCGCCCATCCGAACAGCGGCACGACCAGCAGCGTGAAGAGGAAGGTCGCGGTGAACAGCCACTGCAGTTTCCCGGTGCCGAAGCGTACCGCCATCTCGTCGCGCACCGGGCGCAGGATGTAATAGCTGCACAGCAGCAGGAAAAAGCCGGCAAAGGCGCAGGCGACGCGCGGCAGGTCACCCGGGACCATCGCCGCGCGGGCCGCATCCTGCTTCATGCGCACTCAGAAGCGTCCGTCGGCCTGGTCCGACGGCGGCCGGCGCAGGCGGACTTCCTCGCCGCCCTGGCGCTCGGGGGCCGACGGTGTCGAAATCTCTTCCAGCGTGGCGTCGGTGTCCGCATCATGGCGGGCGGCGATGTCGCCGAGCGCCACCATGCCCACCAGGTCCTTGTCGCGGCTCATGACCGGGATGCGGCGCACCTGGGCGTCGCCCATGTGCTGCAGCACTTCGCCGACCGTCTGGTCTTCGTAGCACCACAATACCTCGTCGCTCATCGCGTCCTGGACGCTGGCCTGGTCCGGCGCCTGGCCCGCGGCGCTGGCCCGAATCGTGATGTCGCGGTCGGTAATCATGCCGACCAGTTTCTGGCCGTTGCAAACAGGCAGCGCACCGACGTTCAGGTCCTTCATCAGCTGGGCGGCGCGCTGCAGCGTGTCCTGCGGCGATACGACAACGGGGTCGCGGGTCATGATCTCGGCAATCGTTTGCATGCTGGGCTCCTTTACGGCTGCGGTGGTGGCGGCTTCGGACCAGGCGTCGTGCAGCAGGCGCACGACCTCGTCGTCGCCGGTCTGATCGAAGTCGGCGTAATACAGGCTGACGGCGCGAAAGCCCGGCGGCGAGAACAGGCAGACGCCGTCGTCGGCCAGCTCCCGCAGGGCCGCCACGGTGTCTGGCGGCGCGACCGGCACGGCGAACACCAGGCGCGCGGGCCTGGCGGCGGCGACCGCCTGCAGCGCGGCTTTCATGGTGCCGCCGGTGGCAACGCCGTCATCGACCAGGATCACGGTGCGGCCGCGCAGCGCGAGCGGTTCCCGGTCGCCCCGGTAGCGCTGCCGGCGGCGCGCGATTTCCTCGACCTGACGCCGCTGCTCCGCCGCGAGGTAATCTTCCGAAGGCCGCACCTGTTCGACCGTTTCCGGATTGAGCACGCTGTGCGACTCCTGGCCTTCGGCGACCGCGCCGAGGCCGAGTTCGGGATACTGCGGGGCGCCGATCTTCCGTACCAGGAAGACGTCGAGCGGTGCTTTCAGCGCGCGCGCGACTTCGTAAGCGACCGGGACGCCGCCGCGTGGCAAGGCGAGCACCAGCGGCGCGGATTGCGCAAGATGGGCCAGGGCGGCGGCGAGCTGCCGACCTGCATCGCGGCGGTCGCGAAACGGCGGGCGGGTGGAAAACATGTTGTCAGCCTTTGGACCAAGAGCCGCAGCAAAATGCCTGCCATGGAAATACCCGCGCAAATCGCCCTCGGTGCAGGCGGCAATGCGGCGTCTTTACACCGGGGCTGTACAAATTACATGTTCCTTTTTCATCCCGGCGCGCGGAACGCAAGGGGAGGACGGCACCCCAACCACCTCCTCATCGGGCACTGGAAAGGAGCCAACACCGGACCAGCTCGGAGAACGGTTTTCCCAGTGGAACAATGCGTCGACACCCCCGGGCAGATGTGCGGAGTGCGTCGCGACATCCGGACCGCCCGCGCGGCTGCCTGAGCGAACCCGGCGGAAGATCAGATCCGCCAATGTGTGACCAGGCTGGAAAAATCGGCGACCGCGCTGCCATCCTGCGCGCCGGGCGCTTATGTCGACGAGCAAGTCCGGGACGCCATGCGCCAGGGCACAAGGCGATTTCCTTCCTGAAGCAGCAACGCCACTGAACCGCCGTCAGCGGCAGCCATCCTTTTCCCTGTTCTTCCCGGCATGGTAGCGCGGGGACCGTGTTACATCTGCTTACGGCCCCGGCGGCACAATGCCTGTTACAGTTGCGTTTTACATATGGAACAAGGAGCGCGCGCAGTGGCACGGAAACCGTCGGGCAGATCGAAGTCGTCGGGCTGGACCTGGAAGGGCCGGCTGCTGCAGCTGATCCTGGCGCTGGCCGGGCTGGCGGCGGCGGGCGGGGCGCTGCTGGCCGCGTACGTTTTCCTGATCGTGCTGCCGAACCTGCCGGCGCTCGATGCGCTGACCGATTACCAGCCCAAGATCCCGCTGCGCGTCTATACCGCCGACCAGGTACTGATCGGCGAATTCGGCGAAGAGCGGCGCGATTTCGTCCCGATCGGCGACATGCCGGAGGTGATGAAGGATGCGGTGCTGGCGATCGAGGATGCGGAGTTCTACCAGCACGGCGGCGTGAACTACAAGGGCATCGTGCGCGCGGTGCTGATGAATATCGGGAACAGCCGCTCGCAGGGCGCGTCCACCATCACGATGCAGGTCGCGCGCAACTTCTACCTGAGCCGCAAGAAGGAATACTCGCGCAAGATCCAGGAAATCGCGCTGTCGTACAAGATCGAGGAAGCGCTGTCCAAGGACCAGATCCTCGAGCTGTACATGAACCAGATCTACCTCGGCGAGCGCGCCTACGGCTTTGGCAGTGCCGCCCGCATCTACTTCGGCAAGACGGTGCAGGAACTGACCATCGCGGAAGCGGCGATGCTCGCCGGCCTGCCCAAGGCGCCGTCCACCGCCAATCCGGTCGTCAATCCGACCCGCGCGAAGCAGCGCCAGCAGTACATCCTGACGCGCATGCGCGAGCTCGGCCATATCACGCCGGCGCAGTACGAGCAGGCGGCGAAGGAAAAGCTGCAGGTGCGCAGCAAGGGCTACCAGATGCAGACCCATGCGGAATACGCGGCAGAGATCGTGCGCCAGTACATGCATGAAAAATACAAGGACGAGATCTACACCCGCGGCTACACCGTCTACACCACGCTCAACAGCGCCGACCAGAACGCGGCGTACGAAGCGCTGCGGCGCGGCGTGCTGGAGTACGACCGCCGGCACGGCTACCGCGGCCCGGAAGCCTTCGTCGAGCTGCCGAAGGATGACGAAGACCGCGCGCAGGCGATCGACGACATCCTCGCCAGGCACCCCGACAGCGACGACCTGCGGGCAGGCGTGGTGCTGTCGGCGACGTCGAAGCTGGTGCGCGCCGAACTCGGGTCGGGCGAGGTGGCCGAGGTCAGCGGCGAGGGATTGCGCTTCGCGGCGGCGGCGCTGTCCGGCAAGGGCAAGAACAGGATCCGCCCGGGCTCGGTGATCCGCGTCACGCGCGACGCGAAGAAGCGCTGGGCGATCGCGCAGCTGCCGGAGGTATCGGCCGCCTTCGTTGCGCTGAATGCGAACGACGGTTCCTTCCGCGCGCTGGTCGGCGGCTTCGACTTCAACCTGAACCAGTTCGACCATGTGACGCAGGCCTGGCGCCAGCCCGGCTCCAGCATCAAGCCCTTCATCTATTCGGCGGCCCTGGAAAAGGGTTTCTTCCCCGGCACCCTGGTCCAGGATGCGCCGCTGTCGCTGACGTCCGCCGAAACCGGCGGGCCGGCCTGGGACCCGCAGAACGATGACGGCAATTATGACGGCCCGGTCACGATGCGCACCGGCCTGAAGCGTTCGAAGAACATGGTGTCGATCCGCCTGCTGCAGGCGATCACGCCCGGCTATGCGCAGGAATACCTGGGCCGCTTCGGCTTTGACCCCGGCAGGCATCCCGCCAACCTGACGATGACGCTCGGCACCGGCGCGGTGACGCCGGTGCAGATGGCCGGCGCCTACGCGGTGTTCGCCAACGGCGGCTACCACGTCGCGCCCTACCTGGTGCAGAAGGTGGTGGATGCGCGCGGCAATGTGCTGACCGAGGTGACGCCGCAAATTGCGGGCGAGGAAAACAACCGGGTTCTCGACGCGCGCAATGCGTTCATCATGGACAGCATGCTGCGCGACGTGGTCAGTTCCGGCACCGGTTTCGCCGCCAGCCAGAAGCTGGGCCGCCGCGACCTGGCGGGCAAGACCGGCACCACCAACGATGCGGTGGACGGCTGGTTCGCGGGCTATGGCGGCGATGTCGTGGCGGTCGCCTGGATGGGTTATGACCAGCCGCGCTCGCTTGGCGGGCGGGAATTCGGTGCGACGGTCGCGCTGCCGATCTGGACCGACTACATGCGTACCGCGCTGCGCGGCCGCGGCCCGGTGCAGCGCGCCGTCCCGCCGGGACTGGTGCAGGTCGACGGCGAGTGGATGTATGAGGAATTCGCCGCCAACAACGCGGTGCACACGCTTGGCGGCGACGCAATCGGCAATTTCTGGGACCGCCTGTTCGGCGGCCGTCCGGCGGCGCCTCCGCCCGCGCAGGGCGACAAGCGCCAGGAGGACATGAGCTATCGCGGCGGCGGCTGAGATTTGCGCCGGATCAAGCGTTTATACGATTGTCGGCGACATGACAGCGGGACGGGCGTCTTCCTCTTTAAAGTAGCGCAACTGAAGCGCAACACTGGAGAATGCGATGCCGAACATCTACGAATCCGGCCTGGACCGCAACCCGGCCAACCATGTGGCGCTGTCGCCGCTGAGTCTCATCGAGCGCGCCGCCGCCGTCTATCCGGACCGGCTGGCGGTGGTCCACGGCGCCATCCGCCGCAGCTGGGCCGACACCTACGCGCGCTGCCGCCGGCTGGCCTCGGCGCTGGCGCGCAGCGGCATCGGCAGCGGCGACACGGTGGCGGTGATGCTGCCCAACACCCCGCCGATGGTCGAAGCGCATTTCGGCATCCCGATGAGCGGCGCCGTGCTCAATACCCTCAACACCCGGCTCGACGCCGAATCGATCGCATTCATGCTCGACCATGGCGAAGCGAAGGCGGTCATCGTCGACCGCGAATTTTCCGCCGTCATGGAAAAGGCGCTGGCGCTGTCGGTGCGCAAGCCGCTGGTGATCGATGCCGACGACGAGATGTACGACGGCCCGGGCGAGCGCATCGGCACCATCGAATACGAATCCTTCCTGGCCACCGGCGACAGCAACCATGACTGGCAGCTGCCGGCCGATGAGTGGCAGGCGATCTGCCTGAACTACACCTCCGGCACCACCGGCAATCCGAAGGGCGTGGTCTACCACCACCGCGGCGCCATGCTCAATGCGGTGTCCAATGTGCTGGAATGGGACATGGAAAAGCATCCGGTCTACCTGTGGACGCTGCCGATGTTCCACTGCAACGGCTGGTGCTTCCCGTGGACGATTGCCGCCCGCGCCGGCGTCAATATCTGCCTGCGCCGGGTGGAGGCGGCCGCGATCCTGGGATTGATCCGCGAGCACAAGGTCACGCATTACTGCGGCGCGCCGATCGTGCACAGCCTGCTGCTGGCCGCGCCCGACGCGCTCAAGGAAGGCATCGGTCACCGGGTCAAGGCGATGGTGGCGGGGGCGGCGCCGCCGGCGGCGATGATCGAAGGCATGGAGAAAATGGGGTTCGACCTGACCCATGTGTACGGGCTGACCGAGGTGTACGGGCCGGCGGCGGTATGCGTCAAGCACGAGGCGTGGGACGCGCTGGACATCGGCGAGCGGGCCCGGCTGAATGCACGGCAGGGAGTGCGCTACCACCTGCAGCAGGGCGTGACGGTGATGGATCCGCAGACGATGCAGCCGGTGCCGGCCGACGGCGAGACCATGGGCGAGATCATGTTCCGCGGCAACATCACGATGAAAGGCTACCTGAAGAACGAGAAGGCGACGGCGGAAGCGTTTGCCGGTGGCTGGTTCCATACCGGCGACCTGGCGGTGCAGAATCCGGACGGGTATGTGAAGATCAAGGACCGGAGCAAGGACATCATCATTTCGGGCGGCGAGAACATCTCGAGCATCGAGGTGGAGGATGTGCTGTACCGGCATCCGGCGATCATGGCGGCGGCGGTGGTGGCCAAGCCGGACCCGAAATGGGGCGAGACGCCGTGCGCATTCGTGGAAATCAAGCCCGGGGCGCAGGTGACGGCGGAAGACATCATTGCGCACTGCAAGCAGCACCTGGCCGGCTTCAAGGTGCCGCGGACGGTGGTGTTTGCCGAAGTGCCGAAGACATCGACCGGCAAGATCCAGAAGTTCGCGCTCAGGCAGCAGGTGAAGTCGGCAGATGCGCTGAAGTAGGCCACGGGCAGCCGTGCAGGAGCTGCCCGCAAACCCAGGAATCACGAGGCGGCAAGCACGCGGCGCGTCCTGCCGGCCAGCCGCAGGCCGTCACGGAAGTTGAGGCCTAGCATGATCAGCTGGGCGAGGCCGGCGACCAGCTCCACCGCCTGTACCGCATAGAAGAGGGCGTCGAATTCGGCGGAAGATGCCTTCAAATGCAGGAACACCGCCGCCGGCGCGAGCAGTAGGAGGCCGTTCATGCCAATGATGCGCATGCGTCGCTTCTTTTGCTCCGTCAAATTACCCTTGCGTCCGTTCGCAAGGGAGAATCCCGAACCGCCGGCCACGGCCATGCATGGCACGAGCAAGGCAATTCCGTACACGATCATCTGCTTGACCTGGGCGACCGCGGGCAGGTCCAGGAACAGCTCGGAGACAAGGGTCGCGGTGAAGAACGCGGCGACAAGAAGCAGCGCGAGGCTGCCGGCGACGGCGTGGATGACGGATTTCATGGTTACGGTCCTTTCTCGGGAACGGGGAGGTCGAGGCGGTCGTAGAGCGCCCTGAGCGTACGCAGGGCGGCGTGCAGGTCGTCCGTGGAAAGCGGCTCCGCGAGGCTGGCCGCCCATGCCGCCTGCAGCTTTTCCGCCTGCGCGTACGCCTGCGCCCCTTTCCTGGTCAGCGTGTACAGAGGCGAACGTTCATGGCGCGGATTCTTCATCTGCTCGACGAAGTCGTCCTCCTCGAGCCGGTTCAGCTGCTTCAGCGCGCCCTGGCGCGTGATGCCCATCATTTCGGCGATCTGGGGGATCGTCATCGGTTTGGCCGCAAGGGCGATGGCGCCGAGTACCTGCCAGCGGGCACTGGAGAGTCCCAGCGGCGCTACCATCTGATCGCCTTTTTCCAGCAGGCGACCATTCAGCTGGAAAACAACCAGCATGATTTCAGTGAGGGGATCGTAATCCGGAAGGCTGCGGAGGCGCATCTCGATAGGCCTTTCAACAATGAATATGACAACCAGTTTACGAAGCTGTAAACCGGTTGTCAAGATTGATTTTTCAGGTCTGTGAATGGCGTCCGGCCGATTGTTGCAGCAGGTGCAAAGTTGATACGACGCAAGTAATTTCCGGCTTGCGGGCGACGGCGGGAACTTCGCCCGACGCCGGGTGCCTGCGCACCGTCACGTCATGCGAGGATATCCGGTGATTTCCTGTATCTGCTGATACAGCGGCACCAGCCGCGTATACATCTTCTTGTACACCCGCGAATACAGCGCATCGTAGGTCTGCTGGTGATGCGGCTGCGGTTCGAATACCTTGCCCACCCGCGTCATCGCCGCGATCGCGCTGCCGAAGTCGCGATGCAGCTTCAGCCCGACCGCGGCGTTGATCGCCGCGCCCAGTCCCGAGGTTTCATAGACATGCGGCCGGGCGGTGGGCAGCCCGAAAATGTCCGCGGTCAGCTGCATCGCCGCGTCGCTCTGCGAGCCGCCGCCGGACACGCGCAGCGCGGTGATCGGCACGCCGCTGCGTTTCTCGATGCGCTCCTTGCCTTCACGCAGCGCATACGCCAGGCCTTCGAGGATCGCGCGGTACAGGTGGGCGCGGTTATGCACGTCGCCGAACCCGATCACCGCGCCCTTGGCTTCCGGGCCGGGCTGCTTGATGCCGGGCGTCCAGTAGGGCTGCAGCATCAGGCCCATTGATCCGGGCGGCACCGCATTCACCAGTTCGTCGAACAGGTCTTCCGGCGCCACGCCCTGTTCCGCGGCGAGCATTTTTTCCCGGTCGCCGAACTGTTCCTTGAACCAGTTCACCATCCAGTAGCCGCGGAAAATCTGCACCTCGGTGCTGTAGGCGCCGGGCACCGCGGCCGGGTAGGGCGGGATGAAGGGCGTCACCTCCAGGTACTTGCGGCTGGTGGTGTTGATGGTGGCGGTCGTGCCATACGAAAGGCAGCCGACGTGCGGCTCCAGGCAGCCGGCGCCGATCACTTCGCAGGCTTTGTCGGCGGCGGCAGCGATCAATGGCGTGCCGGCCGGAATGCCGGTCTGTTCGGCGGCGTCCGCCTGGATCTTGCCGATCACCGTGCCGGGCGGCACCAGCTCCGGCAGCATGCGCCGCTCGATCGGCATCCCCTGCCATTTCCAGTCGAAGGCGCCGGCCCACTTGAGGCCCTTGTAATCGAACGGTACATAGGCAACCTGCGAGCCGATCGAGTCGATGAATTCGCCGCCGAGACGGTAGTTCAGGTAACCCGACAGCAGCAGGTACTTGTCGGTCTTGTTCCAGATCTCGGGCTGGTGCGCCTTGATCCAGTTCGCCTCGGCCTCGCCGAGGAAGAAATCCACGGTGTTCTCCACCCGCGCCAGCTTGAACGCCATGCGCCACAAGGGATGAATCTTCGGCACGTCGGCGGTGCGGCGCTGGTCCAGCCAGACGATCGCCGGGCGCAGCGGCTTGCCGTCGCGGTCGAGGTTGACCACGGTGCCGCGCTGCGTGGTCACCGCGACGCCCTTGACCGCCGATTTCGGCACCCCAGACTGCGCCCAGAGCCGCTGGCAGGCGGTGCACAGCGCCTGCCAGTACTCTTCCACGCCATGCTCAGCCCAGCCGGGCTGGTCGGAAAAATACGCCTGCAGGTGCACCTGCGACTTGGCGACGATGTGGCCATGCAGGTCGAACAGCAGCGCGCGCACGCTCTGCGTGCCGTTGTCGATCGCCAGAAGATATTCGCTTGTCATGGTCTTCTCCTCATCCCCGCCGCGCGGGCCGGGCGGCGTTCTTGCGCCAGTCGGGTATCAGGTGCAGCGGCGGCAGGCCATAGTGGCGCTGCCATAGTGCCAGGTAGGCGGACTGCTCGGCATCCCAGCGCGCGTCGTCCCAGCCGAGCTCCGGCTGGCAGATGCGGCGGATGCGTTCCATCTGCGCGGCGCCCCCCTCGCGCAGCTGCAGGCCGAGCCGGGTGCGGCGCAGCAGCAGGTCTTCCAGGTGCAGCACCGCTTCCGAGCGCGCCGCCCAGCGCAACTCCGCCCATACGGTCTCGGTGCCGGGAATCGCCTCCAGTTCGCCGTCGCGCGCCTGTTCCAGCACGCGCAATGCATGCCGGCCGTAACGCCCCTGCAGACGCCGGCGTGCCAGCTCTCCGAGCCCGCCGCCGGCGGCCAGCGGCGCGGCGGGCGCGAAAACCGCCTTCGGCCGCAAGTCCGGCTGCCAGCCGGGAATCAGCGGCGCCGCATGCTTCAACGCGTCGAGCGCGATCAGGCGGAAGGTGGTCAGCTTGCCGCCGGTGACCGTGAGCAGCCCGTCCTCCAGCCATACCGCATGATCGCGGCCTTCCCTGGACGGGTCGGCCTTGCCGCTGTCGATCACCGGCCGCACGCCCGCATAGGTGGCGACCACGTCGGACGGCCGGATCGCCAGTTCCGGGAACTGGAACTCGAGCGCCGCCATCAGGTAGGAGAACTCCTGCGGCGTGATCGATGCCTCGTTCTGCAGGCTGGCGCCGTGGTCGACGTCGGTGGTGCCGACCAGCGTCACGCCTTCCCACGGGAACATGAACACCGGGCGGCCGTCGGCCGGATGCATCAGGCTGACCGCCTGCGCCACCGGCAGGCGCCACGCCGGCAGCACCAGGTGGCTGCCGCGCAGCGGCCGCAGTTTTTTTCCCTGCGGCGCATCCTGGCGCAGCTTGTCCGCCCAGGCGCCGGTGGCATTGATCACGACTTTCGCACGCACGCTGAAAACCGCATCGCCGGCGCCGTCCGCCAGTTCGACGCCGGTCACCTTGCCGTCCGCGCGCAGCACGCGCCGCGCCGCCAGGTAGTTCACCGCGGTGCCGCCCGCATCGAGCGCTTCCTGCAGCACCCGCAGCACCAGCCGCGCATCGTCGGTCTTCGCATCGGCATAACACATGCCGCCATTGAGGCGTTCGCGCCGGATGTGCGGCGCCAGCATCAGGAAGTCGTCGGCGCGCAGGTATTGCCGCGTGCGCATGCCCGCCATCAGGTCATACAGCGCCAGGCCGGCGGCAAACACCCGCCGCCCCGGCTTGCGGCCGGCGTAATCGGCGAACGCGAAACCCTGCAGGTCGACCAGGCCCGGCGCTTCCTTCAGCAGGTTCTGCCGCTCGCGCACCGAATCGCGGGTGAGCAGCAGCTTGCCTTCCTTGATGTAGCGCAGCCCGCCGTGCACCAGCTTGGAGGAGCGGCTCGAGGTGCCCCAGGCGAAGTCGCGCTGCTCGACCAGCAGCGCCCGCAGGCCGCGCCGCGCCGCTTCCAGCAGGATGCCGGCGCCCGTGATGCCGCCGCCGATGACGACCACATCCCAGTCGAGCGCGGCCAGCTCCGCCGGCAGCCGTTCACGCCAGTTTGCGCGCCACATGGCTGCATGCCTCCTCGTGAACCTGCGCGGCGACCAGCTTGCCGGGATTCATCAGTCCCTGCGGATCGAAATGGCGGAACAGTTCGCGCATCGCGCCCAGTCCGAGTTCGCCCTTTTCCGCCGCGAGGTAGGGCGCGTGGTCGCTGCCCACCCCGTGCTGGTGGCTGATGGTGCCGCCGGCGGCGACGATCGCCTCGCTCACCGCGGCCTTCAGCCTGCGCCAGCGCGCAAGATCGCGCCCGAATTCGCCGGACAGCCGGTAGACGAAGGTGGTGTACACGCTCGCGCCCTGCGCATACACATGCGACAGGTGGGTATAGGTGTGCAGCCGTTCGCCCTCCTGTTCCAGCGCGCGGGCGGCGGCCTGCTCGACGGAAGACATCATGTTCCAGACCTTGGGCCACTCGACCGCGGTTTCGACCGTGTCGACCGCGTAGCCGTGGCGCCACAGGGAATTGCGCAGGTAGACATTGCGGAAGCGGTTGGCTTTCCATTTGCGCCCGATCGCCTCGCCGGCATGCACGCCGCCGTGGGCGCGCGCGAGGCGCAGCGCGTGGGCCAGCGCGGCGCGCGCCGCTGGCCTGGCGCCGGAGACGCCCATCAGCAGCAGGCACTTGTTGTGGCCGCAGCCGCGCAGCCGCAGGTAGCGCTCGAGCAGGCCGATCAGTGTCTTGTGCCCGGCCAGCGTCAGCGTGGTCAGGGTTTCGACCGGATTGGACAGGCGCAGCATCGACAGCGGCAGCTTTGCCTGCGCGATGGTCCGGACCGCGCTTTCCGCTTCCATCCAGCCCGGGAAGAACACCGCATGGAAGGATTCGCTCTCGGGCAGGCGCGTGATGCGTACCGTCGCTTCGGTCAGGATGCCGAGCCGCCCTTCGGAGCCGAGCACGATTTCGCGCAGGTCGGTGCCTGCCGCCGATGCCGGGAAGGTCGGAATGCGCAGGCTGCCGCTGGGCGTTTCGATCCGGCCGCCGGCGAACAGCTGCTCGATGCGGCCGTAGCGCAGCGACTGCTGGCCGGAAGAGCGGGTCACCACCCAGCCGCCGAGCGTCGAGTATTCGAAGGATTGCGGAAAATGCCCGAGCGTATAGCCGCGCGCGCGCAGCTGCGCTTCCAGGTCGGGGCCGGCGATGCCGGCGCCGAAGGTCGCAAGCTGCGCCTCCGGGTTGAAATCGATCAGGCGAGACAGGCGCGACAGGTTGACTGTCAGTACCGGACGCTCGTCCTCGGGCGCGCTCAGATGGCCGACCACGCTGGTGCCGCCGCCATAGGGGATTACGATCACCTCGTTCTGCGCGGCGTAGTCGAGCAGCTCCCGCACCTGTTCGCTGCTCTCGGGAAAGGCCACGCCGTCCGGCAGCGGACCGGTTTCGCCATAGCGCAGCCGCAGCCAGTCCTGCATGCTTTGCCCGAGGCCGCAGGTCAGTCTCAGCCTCGGCGTGGTATCGATCAGCGCATGCGGTTTCAGCCGGCTCGCCGGGATTGCGCGGCACGCCTGTTCCAGCGTCGCGTCCACCGGCGTCACGCTGCGCCCGATGCGCTCGCGCAGGAATGCCAGGGCGTCGTCGTTGAGGGCGAATTCGACGGTATCGTCGCCCCATCCGTTCCATCGTCTCACCATGCCGCTCCTTTTGTTTATACTTTGGCAGCTTAGCCATCGCGCAATCCGCTGTATTGCGCGTTCATGCCAACCGAATTGTCCGAATATGCCAATACCGCAAAGCGTACGCATTGATCAAACGATGGGCATCGTCGCCGGCGCGTATGCGCAGCCGGTGCTGGAAGCCGCTGCGCTGCGCGGGGTATCGCCGCAGCAGCTGGCGCAGGCGGCCGGCCTGCCGGCGCAGGCGCTGTCGCCGCTGCCGGAAAGCCTGCCGGCGGCCGTCTATGTGCGCCTGCTCGATGCGGGGGCGCAACTTGCGGACGACCCGCATTTCGGGCTGCATGTCGGCGAATGCATGAAGCTCGGCACCTACAACGTGTACGGCCTGATCCTGCTGAGCTGCAGCGATTTCGGCCAGGCGCTGCAGCAGACGCTGCGCTTCGAGGGCCTGGCCCACGATCTCGGGCGCTCGGCGTTGCGGCTCGACGGCGCCGTTGCCGAATACCGCTGGGACAGCGCGCTGCCCGGCGCCAGCCGGCATCTCTCGGAAAGCGTATTCGCAGGCATCCAGGTGGTCGGGACCTGGCTGGCGGGCAGGGCGCTGCCGCCGGCGCGCATCTCCTTCACCCACGCTGCGCCGGCGGATTGCAGCGAGCACCAGCGCATCTTCGGCGACGCGGTCAGCTTCGGCGCGCCGGCCAACCTGGCGCGCTTCGATGCCGCGCTGTTGTCCTGGCCGGTGCGCAACGCCGACGTCAGCCTCTATCCGGTGCTGCAGCAGCATGCGGAGCAATTGCTGCGGGAAAAGCAGCGTGCGCAGGCCGATACCGGCGTCGCGGCGCAGGTGCGCGAAGCGATCGTGCGCAACCTGGCGCAGGACCGGGTACGCCTGGGCACGATTGCGGAAGACATGCGGATCACGCAGCGCACGCTGCAACGCAAGCTGAAGGAAGCGGGCGTCACCTTCCAGCAAGTGCTGGACCAGACGCGGCGCGAACTGGCGCTCGATTACCTGAAGCAGGAACGGCTGAGCCTGGCGGAGATCGCGTTCCTGCTCGGCTACCAGGAACAAAGCTCGTTCTGCCATGCGTTCAAGGAATGGACGGGACTCAATCCGGGCGCCTACCGGGAGCGTCAGGGGCGCGGGGAAAGGACCGGGGACGATGGTTTCAACGCCCCGGCCTGACGCAGCTTATCGCCGGGGTTCGCGTTCGGACGCGAAACGCTGCGGTTCAAGCAGATGCAGCGCCGGAACCGGCCAGTCGACGGCGGGGGCCGCGCGGCGCTGCCTGCCGGCTGCGCACACCGCCGGCCGCGGCTGGTAGGCTGCCACCGCATCGTACATCGCCATGATCTGCTGGATCGCGTGCGCAACCTCCTGGTCGGTCAGCGATTGCACCTCGCTGCGGATTTCATGCGCGACGTTTTTTGCAGGGAAGCGGGCGATCCTGCCGGTGAGGCAGGCAAAGCTGCCGGCCGCTTCCGCGGGAAGGTCCTTCGGCTTGAGCTTGATCAGCCTGCCGTAAGCGGCGGCGAGCCGGTCGCGTCGGTCGGTCGTGCCGGCCAGCACACGGATGGCCGCCTGCAGCTGTGTCCATGCAAATGACATGCTTGTCTCCTCCAGAGTTTTTATGGGATTGCCTGCCGTCTTGTGACGATCTGATATCTCCTGGTGCGTTTATCCTAAGAACAAAGCCGGCGCGCGGAAATCGTCCGAAAGGATGAATGGAGGGCGATACGGCGAGCGCGGGCGACACGCCCATTGCGGCCGGTTCCGGGCACAAGTTGAAGCATTACTTGAATAACGGATGCCAACTCCTTGCGACAACTGGAGAGGGCGGGATGTCAATCAGTCAAGAAGCTGGGATTTTGAACAGTACTGTTGATTTATACAGTTGTTGTGCTAAAGTAAGGACTCCAACAACAACGCTGCGAGGACTGACAAGATGGCACACCTGCATAATTCCTTCGACACCCCGTTCGGCCTTGAATACGCGCCCACGTCTTTCCTGATGCGCTTCGGCCGCCGCGAGATCTTCGTCTGCCGCGATTTCCGCAAGCGCTACTACGCAGTCAATCCCATTCTCGATTGCAGCACCGGCATCCAGCCCGGCCATCTCGAACTGCTGTTGCTGCGGCGCTGGCTGATCATCCTGTCCAGGGCGCGCTGACTTTTTCCATTCCTGCTTTTCGATCTCGCAGCGCCCAGGAGTGTCGACGTGACCAGTGGAGTGGTGCCTCCGGTCATTCCGACAGCGTTGACACAGATCAATGACCTTCCCGGACACGCTTGCGTACACTGCGGTGGTTTTGTCGAACCATCCCCCGGCACCCGCCTGCTGTCAGCAGGAAGGGCAATGGGTATAATCAAGCGTAATGAAATTGTCCCGTCGTTCGCGTATTGTTTCGGCGCTGTTCGCGCTGATCAGCGTGCTGTTCATGCAGCTCGCCGCGGCGGCGTACGCCTGTCCGCCGGGCCGCGTCGTGCAGCTGAATGAGGCCGCGACAATGGCGATGGCGATGGCCGGGCATGAGGCGATGGCAAGCCACGAAGGGATGGAGGAGTGCGACGGCCTGATCGAGGACGACGCGCCGCCGGCGTTGTGCTATTCCGCCACCCAGGTCGCCGACCAGTCTCTGAACAAGCCCGCGCCGGACCTGCCGCCTTCGGTTGCGGTCGTGCTGGTGCCCGCGGTCGCCGACGTCAACCTCGCGTATCGTCCGGTCGCTCCGCCTGCGCGCACTGCCTTGCTGGCGCGCGATTCTTCCCCGCCACTCTCGATCCGGAACTGCTGCTTCCGATTCTGACACCCCAGGCCGCATGAATCCCTGCCGCCGCGCACGCTGCGCCGGCGGTTCCCTTTATGCCGTCTGGAGTTTTCATGTCATTTCCATCGCTTTTTCAACCGCGGGAGCCGGGCGCGCGCCCGCGTCCCGGCCATCACCAGACCGTTCAGCAACGCTTGCTCCGGTGCGCCGCTGCGTTCGCGCTGGCGGTCGCGCCGTTCGCCAGCGCCGAGCCGCTTCCCGGCGCCAGCCTGCAGAGCCTGCTCGATTTCGCCAGGGCGAACAATCCCGAATACGCTTCCATGCGTCATGAAGCGGAGGCGGCCGCGCAGAAAGCGGCTTCCGCCGGCGCGCTGCCGGATCCGAAGCTGCGCGTCGAATTGCAGGACATCACCCGGATGGGCGAGCAGAACCCGACGCTGCTGCCCGGGCGCGCCGGCCGCACGCGCTACCAGCTGATGCAGGAACTGCCCTGGTTCGGCAAGCGCGGGCTGCAGCGCGAGATCGCGACGATGGAAGCCGACAGCGCCCAGGGCCGCGCCGGCGCAAGCTGGGCCGAGCTGGCAAACCGCATCAAGGCGGCTTATGCGCAGTATTACACCCTCCATGAAAACGAAAGGCTTACCCGGGAAATCCTCGACCTGGCGACCCGGCTGGAGCGGCTTACGCAGTCGCGCTACGCCGGCGGGCTGGCGGTGCAGTCGGACGCGATCCGCGCGCAGGTGGAGCAGGCCAACCTGCGCCATGAACTGGCGGCGCTGGAAAGCGAAAAGCGCATGGTGCGCGCGCGCCTGAACATGCTGCTCGCGCGGCCCGGCAATGCGCCGCTGGCCGAACCGGAGCGGCTGCGCGCGCTGCCGGCGCCGGCGAAGCTGGATCATGCGGCGCTCGAGGACAGGGTGCGCGGGCGCAACCCGCAGCTGTTTGCGGAAGAGTCGCGCCTGAAAGCGGCGGAAAAGAACCGCGATCTTGCCTACAGGAACCGCTATCCCGACCTCGCGCTCGGCATCGCGCCCATGCAGTACGGCAGCTCGGTGAAGGAGTGGGAAGTGATGATTGAAATGAACATCCCGCTGCAGCAAACGGCGCGCCGCGCGCAGGAAAGGGAGGCCGAAGCGATGCTCGCCGCCGCCCGCGCGCGCCGCGAAGCGGTGGCGAACCAGGTGCTCGCCGAGCTTGCCGAGAACCTGGCGGGCCTGGAATCGGCGCGCCACAACGAGGCGATCATCGCCGACAGCCTGCTGCCGCAGGCAGAACTTGCTTACCGCTCGGCACTGGCCGGTTATGAAAACGGCAAGGTCGATTTCGCGACCTTGCTCGATACGCAGCGCCAGATCCGCATGGCGCGTCAAAGCCGCATCAAGGCGCAGGCCGAAGCGCAGACGCGCCTGGCCGACATCGAACGACTCCTGGGGGAAGAATTATGAAACACGCTGCAAGCATCGCCGGCGCCGTGGTGCTGGCACTCGCCGCCGCCGGCGCCGGCTACTGGTTCGGCCACCGGGATGCCGGCGCGCCGCCGGCTGCCGCCGGCGCCGGGAGCGGCACGAAGGACGGCACGAAGGACGGCACGAAGGACGGCACGAAGGACGGCACAAGCGCGCGCAAGATCCTGTATTACCGCAACCCGATGGGCTTGCCGGATACGTCGCCGGTGCCGAAGAAGGATCCGATGGGGATGGACTACATTCCGGTGTATGAAGGCGAGGAGGAATCCGGGCCGGCGTCCGCCGGCCAGGTGCGCATGAGCACCGAGAAGGTGCAGAAGCTCGGCGTCAGGACCGAAAAAGCCAGCCTGCGGGTGCTCGACCGCGCAGTGCGCGCCGCCGGGCGGATCGAAGTCGACGAGCGCCGCGTGGTAGCGGTCGCGCCGCGCTTCGAGGGCTACGTGGAGCGCCTGCATGTGAACGCCACCGGACAGGCGGTCGCCAAGGGGCAGCCGCTGTTCGAAGTCTACAGTCCGGAACTGGTGTCGGCGCAACGGGAGTACACGATCGCGGCGCAAGGCCTGCAGACGCTGCGCAATGCGGACGTCGACACCCGGGCCGGCATGCAGCAGCTGGCCGACTCCAGCCTCGCGCGCCTGAAGAACTGGGATATCCCGGAGGAGCAGATCCGCGCGCTGGCCCGCTCCGGCGAGGTCAAGCGGACCGTCACGCTGCGCTCGCCGGTTTCCGGCATCATCACCGAAAAGAAGGCGCTGCAAGGCATGCGCTTCATGCCGGGCGAGATGCTGTACCAGATCACCGACCTGTCTTCGGTCTGGGTGCTGGCCGACGTGTTCGAGCAGGATATCGGCCTGGTCAAGCCGGGCGCGAAGGCGACGCTCCACATCAACGCCTATCCCGGCAAGTCTTTCGAAGGCGCGGTCACTTATGTGTACCCGACGCTGCAGGCGGCGACCCGCTCGATCCAGGTGCGCATCGAACTGCCCAATCCCGGCCAGCTGCTCAAGCCCGGCATGTTCGCCGACGTCGAAATGGCGGCCGGCGCGCGCACGAAGGTAGTGGCGGTGCCGTCGTCCGCGGTGATCGACAGCGGCACCCGCCGCGTGGTGCTGGTACAGGCCGGCGAGGGGCGTTTCGAACCGCGCGACGTGAAGCTCGGCGCGCGCGGCAGCGACTATGTCGAGGTGCTCGAAGGCGTGGCCGAAGGTGAGGAGGTGGTGGTCGCCGCCAACTTCCTGATCGACGCGGAGAGCAACCTGAAGGCAGCGCTCGGCGGCTTCGGCGCAGCGCCGCAGGGCGCCGCGCCGGCAGCGGCGGGCGGCGTCGGCCACAAGGCGGAGGGCAAGGTCGACGAGATCGATCCGAAGGCCGGCACCGCCAGCATCGCGCATGGCCCGGTGCCCAGCCTGAACTGGCCGTCCATGACGATGGAATTCAAGCTCGCCAATGACGCGCTGTTGAAGGAACTGAAACCCGGTGCGGCGATCCGCTTCGAATTCGTCGAGCGCCAGCCGGGCGAATGGGTGATCACCGGCTTCCAGCCGGTATCGCTGACACTTCCGGCGGCACTTCCGGCGCCGCCGAAGCCGGCAGCGCAAGCGCACCGGCACGACGGACACTGACAGGAAGGCATCATGCTCAACAAGATCATCGAATGGTCGGGCAGGAACGTGTTCCTGGTGCTGCTCGCAACGCTGTTCATCATCGCCGCCGGCGTGTGGGCGGTGCTGAAGACGCCGGTCGACGCGCTGCCCGACCTGTCCGACGTGCAGGTCATCGTCTACACCGAATACCCCGGCCAGGCGCCGCAGGTGGTGGAAGACCAGGTGACCTATCCGCTCACCACCGCCATGCTGTCGGTGCCGAAGTCGCGCGTGGTGCGCGGCTTTTCCTTTTTCGGCGCGTCCTTCGTCTACATCATCTTCGAGGACGGCACCGACATCTACTGGGCGCGCTCGCGGGTGCTGGAATACCTGAACTTCGCGTCCGGCCGCATGCCGCGCGGCGTCACGCCGCAGATCGGCCCGGATGCGACCGGCGTCGGCTGGGTCTACCAGTACGCGGTGCTGGCCAAGGACCGGACGCTGGCCGAGCTGCGCGCGCTGCAGGACTGGTACCTGCGCTACCAGTTGTCCAAGGCGCAGGGCGTGGCCGAGGTCGCCTCGGTGGGCGGCTTCGTGCAGACCTACCAGGTGACGGTCGATCCGGTGCGGCTGCGCGCCTACGGCATCCCGCTGGCGAAGGTGAGCCAGGTGATCCGCGACTCCAACCGCGACGTCGGCGGGCGCGTGGTCGAGATGGCCGAAACCGAGTACATGGTGCGCGGCAAGGGCTACCTGCGCGGGCCGGCCGACCTGGAAAACCTGGTGGTCAAGAGCGAGAAGGGCACGCCGGTGCTGGTGCGCGACATCGCGCGCGTCGAGCTCGCGCCGGACGAGCGGCGCGGCCTGGCCGAGCTGAACGGCGAAGGCGAGGTGGTGTCCGGCATCGCCATGGCGCGCTACGGACAGAACGCGCTCGAAGTCATCGGCAGCCTCAAGGAAAAGATCGCCGAGGTCAGCAGCGGCCTGCCGGCGGGCGTCAGCATCGAAGCGGTGTACGACCGTTCGGAACTGATCCACCGCGCAATCGAGACGCTCAAGCATACGCTGCTGGAAGAAAGCATCATCGTCGCGCTGGTCTGCATCGTGTTCCTGCTGCATGTGCGCAGCGCGCTGGTGGCGATCCTGATGCTGCCGGTCGGCGTGCTGATGGCCTTCATCGCGATGCGGCTGTTGGGCATGAACTCCAACCTGATGAGCCTGGGTGGCATCGCGATCGCGATCGGCGCGATGGTCGACGCGGCGATCGTGATGATCGAGAACGCGCACAAGCACCTGGAGCGGCTGAAGGAGGACCATACGAACCGCGAGCGGGCGGACGCGATGCTGGCCGCCTGCCGTGAAGTCGGGCCGTCGCTGTTCTTCTCGCTCCTGATCATCACGGTGTCCTTCCTGCCGGTGTTTACGCTCGAATCGCAGGAAGGCAGGCTGTTCTCGCCGCTGGCCTACACCAAGACCTTCGCGATGGCGGGCGCGGCGCTGCTGTCGATCACGCTGGTGCCGGTGCTGATGATGCTGTTCATTCGCGGCAGGATCATGCCGGAGGCGAAGAACCCGGTGAACCGCTTCCTGATCTGGTCCTACCGGCCGCTGATCCGAGGCGTGATGCGCTGGAAAAAGCTGACCATCGCGGTTGCCCTGGCGGCGCTCGCGGCGACGCTCTATCCGGCGTCGCGCCTGGGCAGCGAATTCATGCCCACGCTCAACGAAGGCACGCTGCTCTACATGCCGTCCAGCCTGCCCGGGATGTCGATCACCAAGGCCGCCGAGCTGATGCAGACGCAGAACAAGATCATCAAGAGCTTCCCGGAGGTGGCGTCGGTGTACGGCAAGGCAGGGCGCGCCAATACCGCGACCGACCCGGCGCCGACCGAGATGTTCGAAACCGTGATCAACCTGAAGCCGGAATCGGCGTGGCGGTCCGGCATGAACATGGACAAGCTGATTGCCGAGATGGACAAGGCGCTGCAGTTTCCCGGCGTGTCGAATGCGTGGACGATGCCGATCAAGGCGCGCATCGACATGCTGTCGACCGGCATCCGCACGCCGATCGGCATCAAGGTGTTCGGCAAGGACCTGGAAGAGATGGAAAAACTCGCGCGCCAGATCGAGGCCGTGGTCAAGCAGGTGCCGGGCACGACCTCGGCATTTGCCGAACGCATCACCGGCGGCTACTACCTCGAGATCGAGCCCGACCGCGCGCAGCTCGCGCGCTACGGCATGGCGGTGGGCGAAGTGCAGGAAGTGATCGGCACCGCCCTCGGCGGCGACATGGTGACCACCACGGTCGAGGGGCGGGAACGCTTCGGCGTGACGGTGCGCTACCCGCGCGGCCTGCGCGGCGATCCCCAGCAGATCGCGCGCGAGGTGCTGGTGCCGACGATGGACGGCGCGATGGTGCCGCTCGGGCAGCTGGCGCGCATCGCTATCGCCAAGGGCTCGCCCGGCATCCGCACCGAGAACGCCTTGCTGTCGGCCTACATCTATGTCGACATCCGCGACCGCGACATCGGCGGCTACGTGGCCGACGCGCGGCGCGCGGTCAACGAGCAGGTGAAGTTCCCGCCGGGTTACTACGCGACCTGGAGCGGGCAGTTCGAAGCGATGGAGCGCGCGGTCGACAAGATGAAAGTGGTGGTGCCGCTGACGCTGCTGATCATCTTCCTGCTGCTCTATCTCAACTTCAGGCGCTTGACGGAAACGCTGATCGTGATGCTGTCGGTGCCGTTCGCGCTGGTGGGCGGCGTCTGGCTGATGTGGCTGCTGGGCTACAACATGTCGGTGGCGGTGGCGGTCGGCTTCATCGCGCTGGCCGGTGTGGCCGCGGAAACCGGAGTAGTGATGCTGATCTACCTCGACCATGCGTGGACGGAATCGAAGCGCAAGTGCGCGGCTGCCGGACGCGCGCCGGATGCGGCGGACTTGTACGAAGCCGTGATGGAAGGCGCGGTGGAGCGGGTGCGGCCGAAGATGATGACGGTGGTGGCGATCATGGCCGGCCTGCTGCCCATCCTGTGGAGCACCGGCGCCGGCTCGGAAGTGATGAGCCGGATCGCGGCGCCGATGGTGGGCGGGATGATTTCCTCGACGGTGCTGACGCTGGGCGTGATTCCGGCACTGTATGCGCTGGTGATGCAGTGGCGCCTGAAGAGGGGGCTGGAGCGCGGATAAGCGGGCGGCGCGCGGCGTGGAAAAGGACACGTTGCGCGGCCGTCCGCCGCGGTCATGCGAGGGGTGCAAAATGAAACCATTGGCGCTATGATGAAAGCGGAGCGGCGCGCGGCGCAATGCCAATGCCTGGGTTGACTCCGATACTCTCGCAACTGGAAACAATCGGGCGGAACGGCATGGAATTTGAAGAGTTCGACGCGTTCAATGCATCAGCCGGCCATCCGCCTGTCGCGCCACCGGCTCCCGAATCCCTCACGTCGAACATCCGGCTGCAGTATCTGGTCGATAACACGCCCGTCATCATCTACAGCAGCGTGCCGACCGGCGACTTCAAGATGACTTTCGTGTCGGGAAACGCGCAGCGCGTGCTCGGCTATCGCCCTGAAGACATGGTGGCCGATCCGAATTTCTGGTTCAACCACATTCATCCCGATGATATTCCAGCCATTTTTTCCAGCCTTGCCGGCGTGTTCGTCGACGGCCAGCGTACCTACGAGTACCGGTTTCGCGCCAGCGACGGCCGTTACGTCTGGATGCACGATACCTTGCGCCTGATCCGCGACGCGCATGGAAATCCGCTCGAGGTGATCGGCTCGCTGACCGACATCACCGACCGCAAGATGATGGAAGAAGCGCTCAAGAAAAAGGGGGAGGAGCAGCAGGGCCTGATCAGGAAATTGCAGGAGGCGCACGACCAGCTGCTGCAGTCTGAAAAGATGGCGTCGATCGGCCAGCTCGCCGCCGGGATCGCGCACGAGATCAACAATCCGATCGGCTTCGTCAACTCGAACATGACGACGCTGGGCAAATATATCGAGACGCTGTTCCAGACTGTCGACGGTTATGAGCAGGCGTTCGCGTGCCGGGCGCCGGATCCCGATCTGGAAGCGCGGGTCCGCCAATTGCGGCAACAGTCGGACCTCGACTTCCTGAACGAGGATGCGCCCGCGCTGGTCCGGGAGTCGATCGACGGACTGAAGCGCGTGAAGGACATCGTGCAGGCGTTGAAGGACTTTTCCCATGTCGGCGAAAGCGACTGGCAGATCGCCGACCTGCACCACGGGCTGGATTCGACGCTCCATATCGTCGACAACGAAATCAGGTACAAGGCGAGGGTCGTCAAGGAATACCATCCGGCGCTGCCGCAGATCCGTTGCCTCGCATCGCAGCTGAACCAGGTTTTCCTGAGCCTGCTGATGAACGCCGCGCAGGCGATCAGGGAAAAGGGTGGCATCCGGATCCGCACCGGCCACCAGGCGGGGTGGGTATGGATTGAAATCACCGACACCGGATGCGGCATTCCGCCGGAAAACATGAACCGGATCTTCGAACCATTCTTCACCACCAAGCCGGTCGGAAGCGGCGCCGGGCTCGGCTTATCGATGTCCTACAGCATCGTGAAAAAGCACGGCGGCAGGATCGATGTCGCCAGTGAAGTCGGGAAGGGCACGCGCTTCACAGTGCGGTTGCCGGTGCCGGCGGAGGATGGCGCGTGAGTCAAAGCTGTCTATCCTGACCGTCTATAAAGGACCATAGGATAGGGGAGCGCCAAGGTCGAGCGAAGCCCACCGTTCGCCCCAGATGCGGGGATGGCGGGTTTCGCTTCGCTCTACCCACCCTACGTGCCCGACCGGTAGTCCCGCGGCACGGCGATCCCAGATGCACTGTCAGGGCGATTGCGTCAGTCGAGGTGCACCGCGCCATCCTCTCCCCAGTTCACGCGCGTGATGCCCGGTTCCAGCGCTTCCAGCCGCTTCTTTTCGAGCGTCTGCGCGAGCGCCTTGTCCTGCTGGCGCCGGATTTCGTCGGCCAGCTTCCTGTCCTCGAGCAGCTTGTCGCGCCGCGCGATCCCGAGCCGGATGCTTTCGGCGACGTCTTCCGCCAGCCAGGGTTTCGGGAGATAGCGGAATACTTCGGCTTCGTTGACCGCATGTACGATGGTATCGAACTCGGCGGACGCCGAAAGCATGATGCGCACCGCATCCGGCTGGATCTGCTTGACCATGCGCAGGAAGGCGATGCCGTCGAGGCCGGGCATGCGGTAATCGGAAATGACGAGATCGAAATCGACTTCGCTGCAGCGCACGAGCGCCTTGTCCGGTTCGGTGAAGAGTTCGGCGACCAGGTCTGTTTCGTCAGCATGCAGGCGCAGCGTGCGCTGCAGCGCATGCAGCACCCGCAGTTCGTCGTCGACAATGAGAAAGCGGCGCATCATGTTCTCCGTTCCGGCGCATGCACGTAAATGGTCAGCTTGCGGTCGACCGACTGCTCGAAATCGAGAATCTGCCGGATCACGCGTTCGTCGAGCCGGTTTTCCGCGGACAGCAGCAGGAAACCGTCATGCGTGATCAGGTCGCGCGACAGCACCATGCCCGGACGCAGGGCATGCGCGCGCATGGCGACTTCAGGCTGTACCTCGGCCGTCCTGCCGCTGATGACTTCCTGGAAGACGGCGACGATCTGCGGATCGTAACGCGTGCCCTGCGCCTGGACGACGGCGGCCACCGCTTCGTCGGCGCGCAGGCTGCGCTGCAGCAGCACGCCGTTCTGCAGGTTGTCGAAGTCGCTCGCCAGCGCAAGGATGCGCGCGCCCAGCGGAATGTTGAAGCCGGACAGGCCGTCCGGAAAACCCTGCCCGTCGAAGCGTTCGAGCTGCGCGCGCAGGATGCGCGCGGCGCCGCGCAAGTCTTCGAGCGGCATCAGCAATTGCTCCGCGCGCAGCGGATGCCTGCGGTATTGCCCGAGCTGTTCGCCGTTCATCGTGTTCACCGGCTGCGCCAGCAGATCGTCGGAAAACGCGATCTTGCCGATGTCGTGCAGCAGCGCGGCCACGAAGACTTCCTGCACTTCCTGCTGGTCCAGTTCCAACTTGATCGCAATCTTGCGCGCAAGGTCGGCCACGCGGCGGGAATGTCCGGCCAGCTTGCCTCCCCGCATTTCAATCACGCTCGAGAACACCTTGATCGAGGTAAGAAAGCTCGTCTTGAGCTTGTTGTTTGCTTCGACCAGCCGGTCGTGCGCCGCGCGCAACGCGGTGGTGCGCTCTTCGACTTTCGCCTCGAGGCCGGCGTTCAGCGCGCGCAGTTCTTCGTTCTGCTGCAGCGTCAGCAGCTCGAGCCTGCGCTTTTCCTGCTCCAGCACGCGGCGTTCGAGCGCATGGCGGACGACGAGCACGATGTCGGTATCGTCCCACGGCTTGGTAATGTAGCGGTAAATCTCGCCGCGGTTGATGGCGGCAAGGATGGACTGGACATCCGCATACCCCGTGAGCAGAAGGCGGATCGTTTCCGGCCAGCGCTTGCGCACCCGCTCAAGGAACTGCGCGCCGTCCATCTGCGGCATGCGCATGTCGGAGATGACCAGATCGACCGGTTCGCTCTCGAGAATCTGCAAGCCGGCGGCGCCGCTGTCAGCCGTCAATACCTGGTAGCCCTGGGTGCGGAATACCCGCCGCAGCGACGACAGGATGTTCTGCTCGTCATCCACAAAGAGGATGCTCGGCTGCGCAGCCGCGGTCAGCCGGTCTTCCATTGCCGCAAGATCATTCATGTCCGCGTGCTTTCTTATCCCTGGTCAATCCCGGTGAGGCGAATCGGCGGGGCGATGGGAAGCGACGCGCCTTTACCATTTTATTACCCACCCTGTTGCCATTCCATCTCCGCGCAACCAAATCCAAACTCCGCTCCATCCGCGCCCCCCAGTGGCCTCTGCGCCACGCATCCCGGCCGGCTCATCCGGCCGTGTCGCCGACAAGCACCTGGCAAGCCTCCTCGAACTGTATTTCCGTCTCTCCCAGTGTTTCCATCACCCGCGCTTCGGGCAGCCCGAGATTGTCCCAGGCCGCGTCGGACAGCGGCGGCACCAGGTCCGTCGGGTCTTCCGACAGGTCGAGCGCGTGCGCGATTGCATCCGCGACGTGCACAACGGCGGCCAGCGAGCCGGTCTCGAGCGCGTCCGGCTCGTGATGGCTGGCGACGGCCTTTTCCATCACGAGCGGGAACTTCCAGTGCCGGGCAAGCGCGCTGCCGACCATCGAATGGTCTACGCCGAGCACGCTCTGTTCCGCCTCGAACAGGTAGCAATCGCTTTGATTGCGGCAATCGAGCGTCTTTTCGTATTTCTCGAGAAAGCAGGTCACCAGCACGAGCCTGCCGATGTCGTGCAGCAGTCCGGCCATGAAGGCATATTCCGGGTCGACATGGACGTGGCGGGCAAGCGACCTCGCGCAGACCGCGGTGGCGAGCGAATGGCGCCAGAAAGCGGGAAAGTTGAAGGATGATTTGCCGTCGATTGCAATACTGCCGGTCACGGCGGCGGCGGTGATGAGCGTGCGGACGCTCTGGAAGCCGATGACCGCGATCGCTTGTTGAATCGTCGTGATCTTGTGCTGCAGGCCATAAAACGAGGAATTCGCAAGACGCAGTGTTTTCGCCGTCAGCGCCTGGTCGCGCGATACCTTGTCGGCGAGCGTCTTGACGTCGACGTTTTCCTTTCCGATCGCATTCAGCATCTCCGTGACGACGACAGGCAGGGAGGGCAGGTCGTGGACCTTGCCGATGACTTCGTCAATGGTAAGAACGGTCATGTCGGCTGCTCCATGCGGAGGTTGATGACGTAACGCTGCAGCAGGCCGCTTGCGCCCTGCGCGCCGCAGCGGCGGAACAGGCATGCGATGCGTTCGCGCGCCCGTTGCCGCAGCGCCTCCAGTTCCGCTTCCGACAATGGCATCGCGTTACCGGTCATGATGGGCAGCGCGGTCACGCCGCGCCGTTCCAGCGCCGCCAGCACCGCATCGGTCAGTGTCGCTCCCTGCGGCAGGAGGACTTCGCCGCGCGCATCGTACAAGGGTTCGGACAGCGTCATGCCAGGCGTGGCCTGTTCCAGGGGGAGTTGATTGCGATAATTGATCATGACTTGCTTTCGCATTTCACCAGGCTAAACAGCGTTCCGCGGGAACGCGACTTTTCCCCCATCGGGGAACGCGCCACCTCGAACCAGATGCCCTTGCGGCACACGCTGCGCGCCTGCCCCGCATCCTGCGGCTGGGAAGAGGAATCGAACAGTTCGGGCAGGACTGTCCGCGCATCGCTGCCCAGCAGGCTGCCGAATCCGGACAGCAAGGCTTCGGCAGCGTTGTTGGCAAAGGCGATCATGTGGTTCTCGTCCGCGCCGATCACCGGCACCGCGACGTGCCGAAGAATTTCGCGGACGATATCCAGGCCGACTTCCGTGCGCGCGATCTCCTCCTGCTTGCGGCGCAGCAGCTCTTCCATATGCCGGTTGGCCATCGCCAGTTCCTGGTCGGCGGTGCGTACTTCAAGGTCCAGCCTCTGATTTTCGTCCGCCATTTCCTTGTGCCGGAACGCTTCCGCGATGTGCTCGCGCAGCAGCTGGTCGTCCCACGGCTTCGTCAGGAATTTGTAGATCGAGCCTTCATTCACCGCATCGGTGACCGCCTGCAGTTCGGTATAGCCGGACAGGACGATGCGCACGGTTTTGGGACAGATGCCTTTGGCGGTGCGCAGGAATTCGACCCCGGTCATGCCGGGCATGCGCTGGTCGGATACGATGACGTCCACTTCATTCTGCGCGAGCAGCTTGAGCGCTTCCTGTCCGCCGTTCGCGATCAGGATGTCGTAACCGTCGCGCCGGAGCAGGCGCCGCAGCGCGGCGAGTATGTTCTCTTCGTCGTCGACCAGGAGAAGCGTGCGGTGTTTTTTCTGCAGCCGAAGCAGATGGTCCGGCAGGCGGCGTCCGGTGACGAGCATTGCCTCGATTTCCTTGGGCGCGACCGCCGGACTATAGAAGAAGCCTTGAATCTCATCGCACATGTGGCGTCGCAGGAATTCGCACTGCGCCTCGGTTTCTATGCCGACTGCCACCACACGGATGCCGAGGTGGTGCGCCATGGCGATGATCGCCTTGACGATCGCTTCGTCGTCGGCATTGAACAGCACCCTGCGCACGAAGGCGCGCTCGATCTTGACGCGGTCGAAGGGAAGGCGCTTGAGCCAGGTGAGCGAGGAGTATCCGGTTCCAAAGCCGGCGAGCACCAGCGACACACCGACCGCCTTCAATTGCCTCAATATCGTTTCCGACCCGGAGGGGTCCTGCATCAGGACCGGTTCCATGATTTCCAGCGACAGGCAGGACGGGTCGATGCCGGCTTCGCTCAGCGCGCCGCTGACGCGTGCCGACAGTTGCGGGTCGCGGAACTGGGACAGCGAGATGTTGACTGCAACGCGCACGTTGGGAAAGCCGTTGTCGGACCAGGTGCGCAGATCGCGGCATGCGCGGCGCAGGACCCAGTCGCCGATAAGATGGATCAGGTCGCTGCCTTCCGCCTGCGGCAGGAATTCCAGGGGCGGAATCAGGCCGGCTTCCGGATGCTGCCAGCGCACCAGGGCCTCTACACTGACCATTTCTCCGGTACGCAGATCGGCCAGCGGCTGGTAGTACAAACACAGCTGCTCTTTTCCAATCGCGTGCCGCAACTCGGCTTCGAACGGCGAGGGCGCGGGCGCCGCGATTTCCCGCGCCTGTCCCTCAGTCGTGCTTGGCTGTGCTTGAACATCCTGGTCCACGATGATGCGCTCCACTTCACTCAGACGGGCGTTCTCCAGACTCGAGACCGCGCCACAATTCTCGAAGCCAAACGCGGGCATGCCAACCTGAAAGAGTTATCAGTATGCGGTGTGTTCCATCGTCGATTTAATGGGTCGTGTCTGTGCATACAGCAGCGGCGAAAGTAGCCGGGCAGGTGGTTGAGTTCCTTCAGACTAGGAGCAATATTTCTTCATTTCAAGAAATATCTTTCTGCTGCTTTTTGGTGCGTTGTGTGCGTGGAATTGGTGCAAGCATCAGGCGGTTTTCAAGGCATTGTGAGTTGCGGTTTTTAATCGTGCTCGCTTGAAAAATTGCGCGCGTGTTTCGCTTGAAAAAGCAGAACGAGCGAATATGCTGAACCTCTAGAAAATAATTTCCAACGAGAACAACCAGGGGAGTGGTTCGATGAATCTTGGCGCCGCGCAGGAGGTGACACCGGCCCCTGGAGTCCACGGCATGCAGGTTCTGCATCAGAGCAAGCACACCCGCATCTTCCGGCGCGACTTGCCGGATGGTCCGGGGAGCATCATTTGCAAGGAGCCGATCGGGACGGATGCGTGGGAGCGCGTACGGCATGAAAGAAAAATCCTGGAGCGCCTGGCCGGCATCGACGGTGTACCCCGGCTTGTGGCGAAGGCATGCGATGGCAGTGTCATCGCGATGGAGGATGTCGCCGCGTTGCCGCTACTCGAGACGCTGCGCGGCCAGGCGCCGGACCAGCCGGCGTTGCTCGACCTGGCAACGAGGCTGGTACGAATAATCGCGGCGGTCCACCGTTGCGGCGTTATTCACCAGAACATCAATCCGGCCAACATACTCCTGGTAAAGCCGAGCGGGGAGCCGGTCTTGATCGACTTCCGGCTCGCCGCGACAGTCAGCGAGGCACACCCCGCATTTACCCATCATCGACAGATCCTCGGTACGCTTGCGTACATCTCGCCGGAGCAGACCGGCCGTACCGCGCGCGCGGTCGACCTGCGTACCGACCTCTATTCGCTCGGCGCGACGCTGTATGAACTGGCAACCGGTCGGCGGCCGTTCGAAGTGGACGATCCGCTCTCCCTGATTCATCACCATCTGGCCTGCACGCCGCCGGCGCCGGTGGCGCTGGCGCCGTCGCTGCATCCTGTTTTTTCCGCTATCGTGATGCGGCTTCTCGAAAAGGAGCCGGACAAGCGTTACCAGAGCGCCGACGGCCTGCTGCATGACCTGAACCGCCTGCGCGAACGGCTGGCTACCGGCCAGGTTGAAGCATTCCCGTTGGGCGAGCATGATTTCCCGCTGCGCCTGTCCCCACCCTCGCGCCTCATCGGGCGGCAGGTAGAGGTCGCCACCTTGCTTCGCGTCTTTGAACGCGCAATGCACGGGGAAACGCGCGGCGTGCTGGTGGCGGGCGTGCCCGGGGTCGGCAAGACAGCCTTGATCAAGGAGCTGCGTTCCGTCGTCACCGCCAGGCGAGGCTGGTTTGTCTCGGGAAAATATGACCAATACCGCTTCGAGACGGTTGCTGGCGGCGCCGTATCGCAAGCGATGCGCTCCCTCGGCCAGTTGCTGCTGGCCGAACCGCAAGGCGAGATTGCCAGGCAACGCGAACACATCCTCCAATCGCTAGGGCACAACAGCAGGTTGCTGGCCTCGCTGGTCCCGGAATTCGCGGCCTTGCTGGGTATCGAGCCCGACACCGACGCCGGCGATCCGATCGAGGCGAGCCAGCGGCTGAGCGAGGCGGCGCTCGCGCTGCTGCGCGCCGTCGTATCGCCCGCAAGGCCGCTGGTAATGGTGGTCGATGACTTGCAATGGGCGGACCTGAACGCAATCGGCTTTGTGGACAGGGTATTCAGGAATGATGACCTGCATGGCTTGCTGCTGGTGGGCGTCTACCGTGACGTCGAGGTTGACGAAACCCATCCCCTGGCGCCGATGCTCAAGCGCTGGGAAGGCATGGAGACGGCACCGCTGCGCCTGAAGCTGAATAACCTTCCTCCAGCCGACCTGAGCGCGCTGCTGGCGGAAATGCTGCGGCTCGATGCCGGCGAAGCGGACAAGCTGGCGGAAGTCACCGGCGCGCGCACCGGCGGCAATCCCTATGACACGGTGGAACTGGTCAATGCGTTGCGCCATGACGGCGTGCTGGTCGCCGGCGAATCCGGCTGGAAATGGGATCCGTCGGCGATCCGGCATTACGTCGGACGCGGCGACGTGGTCGATCTGCTGACGGTGCGCATCCACCGCCTGCCGCAGGAATCGCAGGCCTTGCTCGAAGTGATCGCGTGCCTCGGAGGGGAGCTCAGTGTCGGCCTGTTGCAGGACGCGACGGAGGAGGACGCGGCGGCGATGGAAGCTCGGCTGGCCCCGATACTCGAGGACGGGCTGCTCGTGACCGAGCAGGGCATCGAAAACCTGATGCGGTTCCGGCACGACCGCGTGCAACAGGCCGCCTACGGACGCCTGCCCCTGGCCAGGAAGCGCCAGCTGCACCTGGCGCTGGCGCGCGCACTGGCGCAAAAGCCGGACCGCCGGCATCTCGCGGCGGAGCAATATCTCCCGGCGATCGACGAGGTATGCAGCGACGACGAATCGCGCCTCGCAATCCGGCTGCTGCGCGATGCCGCTGCCAGCAGCAGGCTGAGCAATCCTGTGGTGGCCGAACGCTTCCTGTGCGCCGCGCTCGGCGTTCTGTCCAGGCTGCAAACGGAAGACGACGGACCCTTGTCCATTGCAATCGAGACCGAGTACCATGCGGTGCTCTACAGCCTGGGCCGGCTCGAAGAAGCCGACCGGGTCTACCGCTCGCTCGAGCATCGCAATCCGGGCGTGCTGGAGATCGTCAAGGCGGCATGCGTGCAGATCAGCAGCCTGGCAAGCCGCGGCATGCCGGGAGAAGCCGTGCGGCTCGGTCTGGGCCTGCTCAAGCGGCTGGGCTGGACGGTCCCTGAAGACGATTTCGGCGCCGACGTCGAACGGCGTCTGGATGGATTCTTCACCTGGGTGCAGGAGATCGGGGCGCAGACCCGCGAGACCACGGACCTGCATGTCCAGCTGACGGCGAAGCTGATCGAAAGGATGGTCGCGCCCGCCTTCTTCCATGAGCCGCTGATCAACTCCTGGCTAGTGCTCGTCAGCCAGGAACTCTGGGCAAAGAACGGCGTATGCGCGCCGATGTTGCCGATCATCGCGGGCGCGCCCAATTTCACCACCGCTTTCCGGCAGGATTTTCGGACCGGATACAACGCCGCCAAGTATGCGCTGGCGGTGGGCGGCACGTACCGCTACGAGCCGGAGACATCGTTTGCACGGTTTCTCTTCGCCGAACTCGGCGCGCACTGGTTCGAACCTCTGGAAATCGGCGTCGCGCAGTCGCAACTGGCGCGCGAGAGCCTGGTGCGCGGCGGAGACCTGCACGTGGCCGGCCTCGCATACTACTCGTCCATCGTCGGCTTGCTTGACTGCGCACCTGCGCTGGACGTCTATGCGGCGGAAATCGAGGCCGGCATCGCCTTCGCCACGCGCACCTGCAACCATCACGCGGAAAGGGCGTTCCTCGCCCATCGCCAACTTCTTCGCGCGCTGCGCGGCGCGACGTCGGCGCCCGGCGCGTTCGCTGACCAAAACTTCGATGAAGAAGAATACCTGGCGACGCTCGGCGCCAATCCGATGGCGCTGGCCATCTTTCATATCCTGCGCGCGTACAGCGCCGCCATATTCGGCGACGACGCATCGTTGTCCCGGCACGTCGACGCCGCGGTTCCCGCCTTGCCTTACATCGGCGCCTCGTATCTGCTTGCGATCTGGCAGCTCCTGAAGGGGATATCGCTTGCGCGACGCGCTTGCGGCGCGGCTGCCGCCGAGCGCGCCGCGCTGCTGGACGAACTCGACCGGTGCCGCGACTGGATGGCCTGCCGCGCCGCCGATGCGCCCGAAAATTTCCTGCATCTGCTCAGCCTGATCGAAGCCGAGCGCGCCGCGGCGTCGGATGACCACATGGCGGGCGTCGCGTTTTTCGACCGCGCGGTGCGCGAAGCGGCTTCCCGCCCGCGGCCGGGCCATCACGCACTGATCGCCGAACGCGCCGGCCTATTCTTTCTCGGCCGCGGAATGGAGCATATCGGACAAGCACTGCTCGAAGAGGCATGCCGCGCTTATGAGATATGGGGCGCGCATGGAAAAACGCAAGCGCTCCGGCAGGCCTATGCCTTCCTGCGCTTCGACGCGCATCCTGAAACATCGCGCGACCGCGACGGCATTTCCATCGACACCGTCGACATGCTTTCCATCCTGCGCGCCTCGCAGGCCCTTAGTTCCGAAACCAGCCTGGCCCGTCTGCGCACGCAAGTCGTGACGCTGCTGGCGGAAATGACCGGCGCGACGGCGGTCTCGCTGGTGATCTGGTACGACGAGCCTGCGGACTGGTTCATCCTGCGCTCCGAAGACGAGACTGCTGCGCCTGTTTCAGTCAACGATCCGGCGGCGCCGGTGCTGCTGCCGATGGCCATTTTCCGTTATGTCGAACGGACCCGCGAACTGCTCCTGATCGACGATGCGGCGCGCGACCATCGCTTTGCGCATGATCCTTATCTTTCCAAGTTCGAGAGCTGTTCGATACTTGTCGTGCCGATTCTGAGCCAGGGAATGACGCGCGCCATCCTGTATCTCGAAAACCGGCTCGGCCGCGGCGCGTTCACCGACGAGCGCCTGGACGCGATCAGCCTGATCGGCGGCCAGCTTGCCGTTTCGCTGGAGAACGCGCTGCTGTATGAGAACCTGGAACAGCGCGTGCAGGAGCGCACCCGGGAACTGCGCGCCGCGCAGAGCCAGCTGGTGTCCACCGCCCGCCAGGCCGGCATGGCGGAAATCGCGACCAACGTGCTGCACAACGTCGGCAACGTCCTCAACAGCGTGAACGTTGCGGCGGACATCATCAACCGCAAGGTGCGGTCCCTGGAAGTAAAGGGCCTGTCGCGCGCCGTGGGCCTGCTGGACGAGCATGCCGCGGACCTGGGCCACTTCATTACATCGGACAGGAAGGGCAGGATGCTGCCGGACTACCTGCGCAAGCTGGCCAGCGTTCTTGCCGCGGAACAGGAAGGCACCATCGTCGAACTCGAGCAGCTGACGAAGAGCATTGCGCACATCAAGGAGATCGTGGCCATGCAGCAGTCGTACGCCTGCAGCGCAAGCGCGGCCCGCGTCGTGATGGAGACGGTCCGCGTGCAAGACCTGGTCGAAGACGCATTGCGCATGAACGTGGAGCGATTCATGCGCCATCAGATCAAGGTGAGGAGCGAGTTCGCGGACCTGCCGCCGCTGCGGCTGGACAAGACGCGCGTGCTGCAAATCCTGGTGAACCTGGTCAGCAATGCCAAGCATGCGATGGAACGGATCAGCGACCGGCCGCACGAAATCAGCCTGCGGGTGGACGCAACCCCGGAGCGCCAGTTGCGCATCCGGGTAGCGGATAACGGTGAAGGAATTTCACCCGAGAACCTGATGCGCATTTTTTCTCATGGCTTCACTACACGCAAGGACGGACATGGATTCGGGCTGCACAGCTGCGTCATCGCGGCCAAGGAAATGGGCGGGATGCTGACGGCGCACAGCGACGGACCGGACAAGGGAGCGGTGTTTACGCTCTTGCTACCGATGCAGGCGGGGGAGGACGACTTATGCTAGCCAACGAAATGAGCAACCGGCGGGTACTGCTCATCGACGACATGCCGGGGATCCATCAGGACTTCCGCAAGATTCTTGTCCAGGCCACGCAGGCGCAGGCCGAACTCGTGGAGGCAGGGGCCGCGCTCTTCGGCGACGAAGAGGCGAAAGGGTCCGGCCTTGTCATCCCTTCGTTCGAGGTCGACTCCGCCTACCAGGGGCAAGAGGGACTGGCGAAGGTCTGCGAGTCCTTGAAGGAAGGTCGTCCCTATGCGATGGCTTTCGTGGACATGAGAATGCCGCCGGGCTGGGATGGCGTGGAAACCATAGAGAGAATCTGGAAGGAAGACGAGCGTCTGCAGATCGTCATCTGTACCGCCTATTCGGATTACTCGCTGGAAGAGGTATTGAAGCGGCTCGATATCAGCGATCGCCTGCTGATCCTGAAAAAGCCCTTCGACAGCGTCACCGTCTACCAGCTCGCCAATGCGCTTACCGCGAAGTGGGAGCTGATGCAGAAGGCGGCGATGCAGATGAGCCTCCTCGAGGATGCCGTCTGCGAACGCACCTGCGAGATCAAGAAAACGAACGAAGCGCTGCAAAATCAGATCGCCGAACGCCAGCGCCTGGAAAGCCAGTTGATCCAGTCGGAAAAGCTGGCATCCATCGGCCAGCTAGCCGCCGGGGTCGCGCACGAGATCAACAATCCGATCGGGTACATCTCTTCCAACCTGGGTACGCTCGGCAAGTATCTCACCAGCCTGTTCGAGATGCTGCAAGCCTACGAGGAAGCGGAAGGCGCGCTGCCAGCCGCCGAGGCGCTGTTCCGTTTGAAGCAGTTGCGCGCCAGGCTGGAAATCGACTACCTCAAGGAAGACATTCCGGTCCTGATGCAGCAATCGAAGGACGGGGTCGACCGCGTGCGGCAGATCGTCCAGGATCTGAAGGACTTTTCGCGCGCGGACACCGCCTGCGAGTGGGAATACGCCGACCTGCACCAGGGAATCGATTCCACGTTGAATATCGTTGCCAGCGAAATTAAATACCGGGCGGATGTCGTCAAGGAGTATGGAAGCATCCCGGATATCGAATGCCTTCCGTCGCAGATCAACCAGGTGATCATGAACCTGGTGGTCAACGCGGCGCAGGCTATGGGGCCGGAGCGCGGCCGCATCACGATCCGCACGGGCAGCGCCGACGGCAGCCATGTGTGGATCGAAGTGGAGGATACCGGATCGGGCATCAGCCCGGAAAACCTGCCGCGCATATTCGATCCCTTCTTTACAACCAAGCCGATCGGCAAAGGCACGGGACTCGGCCTTTCGCTCTGTTACGGCATCGTCCAGAAGCACAAGGGGCAACTTGACGTGCGCAGTGAGCCGGGAAAGGGAACGACTTTCAAGGTGACCTTGCCGGTTCAGGTGGCCAAGGAAATTGAATAGACGTCGTCAGTTCGTTTGCCGGCAAGGGCCACATCGAAGGGCCCCGGGCGTGGACGACAGCGGATTTGAATAACAGATGGGAGAGGAACACATGTCGTACACGAAATTGACCACGCTGGCGTGGATTGCAGCAAGCGGACTCGCCGCAACAACGGCGCAGGCGGCGCAGCTCCCTGCGGAGGAGCCGGCGGAAGGATACCTGTTCAGGCGGATACTGGGAGACGCAACACTGGACAGCTACGGCATCCGCGCGCACGGCTACATGCAGCTTGGCCTGGCCCGCAACGACAATTCCTCGTCCGCCGCGAGCGCGGGCGGCGGTTCCAATTTTCCAGTGGCGCCGGGCGACGAAGGGTTCAAGCTGGAAGACCTGAAGCTTTTCATCGGCAAGCCGATCAAGACCAATATCCTCCCGCATATCACCCCGCTGCCGGGGCCGACGCCAACCGCGTCTTCCTTCGGCTTCCAGGCCGAGCTGATGTACGGGCGGAGCGGCCAGCCCGGGGCGATGTTCGGGTTCGATAAGGACTGGGGCATCAATCAGCCGGGTGCGAGCAACCCGTCCCTGGCTGCGGCGAACAGGCAAAACTTCCTTGCCGTTCCCCAGTTGTATCTGCTGGCGTATTTTCCGGTCTGGAAAGGCATGGCTCTCAGCGTCGGCCGTTTCGGTTCCGGCATCGGCTATGAAATCCCGCCGCAGACCAGGCCGACGCCGAACGCCTTCTATTCGAGAAGTTACGCATTCGTTTCGCAGCCCAGCCAGGTGGCCGGACTGCTATGGTCCGTGAACCTGGCGCGGGGCGCCTCCGGTTTGCTCGCGGGCGAGATCGGCGTCGTGAACGGCTGGCAGAACTGGCAGGACAACAATCGATCGAAATCGGTTCTCGGTGCATTGCGCTGGCGCAGCGAGGACATGCGCGACGCGCTGAATTACGCGTTCATCACCGGAAATGAACAAAACGATCCCGGCACGACGGTTCAAGCGCCGGTCTCCCTGATCGTGTCGCCGCGCGGGCAGCGGCGCCAGCACCATACTCTCAGTGTCAGCCGCGATTTTGCGAATGGCTGGAGCGCTGCCGCCGAGATCGTCTACGGGCGGCAGGCGGGGGATGGCCAGGCGGATACCGTCAGCATCGTGACCGGGCCAAATTTCGGCGGCGCTTCCTACAACGGAAAGAACGGCATCCTGTCTTATCGGGCCTCTCCCTCAATGCGATATAGCGCGCGCCTCGAGCATTTCAGCGCGCGCGGCGGCTTCGGATTATTTCCGCTGACCGCGGTGCGCAGCAACTTCAATGCCGTAACTCTTGGATTCCAGTACGACCTGAACAAGTTCGTGGCTTTCAGGCCCGAGATCCGGTACGACTGGCAATCACGGCACAACGCCGTGCTGGCCTTTGGCAGGGGGACGGCGAGCGACCAGACCACGGTCTCGGCCGACATGGTCATCCGGTTCTGAGCGGCTGCAACCCGAGGCGCCTCGCCCGCGCGCATGGCATGGTCCGGCGTGCTGCCCGCACCGGGACGGCGAGCTGTCAGTGATTACCTGATTCGATGAAATCGTGGTGGAACTTATGAATCGACATTTCTTCAACCTGCGCAAGCTTCTTTCGTGTACCTGTGTCTCTTTCGGCATGTCTCTGGCGGCAATCGCGCCGGCGGCGGACGCGGAGGAAATCGTGATTGGCGCGTCGCTGCCGTTGAGCGGGCCGCTCGCCGGATTCGGCCGGGACCAGCAATGGGGCTATCAGGCGGCGATAGACGACGCGAACAAGCGCGGCGGCGTCACGATCGACGGAAAAAAGTACAGCTACCGCCTCGTCGTGCGCGACGACAAAACCGACCCGAGCGTCACCGCCAGCAATACCGAGACCCTCATTTCCAAGGATCGCGCGCTGGTCATGCTCGGCTCCTGCACGCCCGCGCTCGTGAATGCCGGCGCGCTGGTGGCCGAGCGAAGGAAAGTCCCGATGGTCACCGGTTGCAACCCGCTCGGCGCGTTCCGCTCGGTAAGAAAATGGACTTATGTATGGGACATCTTCTTCGATGAAGCCGAACTGGCGGAGGCGCCGTTCCGGATGTTGAAGGAGCTGAACATCGACACCGACAAGTCGGTCGCGCTTTTGCACGATAACGGCCCGGACGGAAAAGTGGTGGGCGGAACGCTCTGGCCGCGGCTCGCGCAGGCGGGAGGCTATGCAGTGAAGCAAAAAGCGGAATTCCCGGTCGACAACATGCAGTTTACGGCGATCGTGAGCGAGCTCAGGACCAAGCGGCCGCAGATCGTATTGGTCGACGCGACCGCGCCGCAAGCGATCTCGCTAAGGAAGCAAATGGCGGCGGCCGGCTATCAGCCCAAGGTTCTGGTGATGGAAAAAGGGGCGGAGTCCGAACAGTTCGCGCGGGCGGCCGGCGCGCTGTCCGACGGCGTGATGGTGGGGGCGTACTGGGACCCGAGCTTTGCCTATCCCGGCGCCCAGGAATTGGCCAGGCGCTTCGAGCGCGACACCGGCATCGCCGTCAGCCAGCATATTGCCGATTCCAACGCGGCCGCCAGCGTCCTGATCGATGCCATCGGCGCGGCGCAATCGCTCGATCGCGAGCGGATCAACCGGGCGATTTCCAGGACAGACAAGGCATACGTGGTCGGACCGGTCAAGTTTGACGAGACGAACACGTCGAAACTCCCGATAGCACTTTCGCAATGGCAGGGCGGGAAGGCCGTGATCATCTGGCCCAGGCGCGTGGCGACCGGCACCTACCTGCAGCCGAAGTAAAGACGGCGCCGCTCAACGACATCCCGGTGATCAAATGGAAACCTTGCATATCGCAGCCAACAGCCTGGTGTCAGGATTGCTTCTTGGCGGGGTGCTCGCGCTTGCCGCGCTCGGGCTGTCCATCGTGCTGGGCGTGATGGGGCTGGTCAACCTGGCGCATGGCGAATTCGTTGTCGCCGGCGGCTACCTGATGCTGTTCGTGCTGCAGCCGTTCGATATCGATCCCATGCTCGCGTTTCCGCTGATCGCCGCGATCATGGCGGCGATCGCGCTCGCGCTGCAGCGAACCCTGTTGCGGCCGTTGGCCGGCGGACCGCCCGAGTCGTCGATGATGACGATGTTCGCCCTGTCGATCGTGCTGCAAAACCTGTACTTGACGCTGTTTCAGGCCGACACAAGGTCGATTCAGCTGCCGTCGTCGGCGCAATCGGTGGAGGTGGGGCCGGTCAGTTTCGGCATGATCTATCTTGTCGGGTTCCTGATCTCGGTCCTGGTGATATTCGCGGCGCATTGCCTGATCACCTCGACCCAGTTCGGCCGCGACCTGCGCGCCAGCGCTGCCGATCCGGAGGCGGCAGAAATCGTCGGTGTCGATGTCGAACGGGTGCGCGGCTGGACGCTTGCCCTGGGCGCTGCCTGCGCCGCCCTCGGCGGCGTACTCGCCGGGGCAATCTTCGGCTTCACGCCGATCAGCGGGCCGGCATATCTGTTGAATGCGTTCGCGATCGTCGTGCTCGGCGGCCTCGGCAATGTGTTCGGAACGCTGGTCGGCGGCGTTGTTCTCGGCGTATTGCAAAGCGTTGGCGGCGTCGCCTTCGGCGACGGCTATCGCGATCTGGTGGGGCTGTTGGTGCTGCTGATCATCCTCGGGCTGTGCCCGCAGGGCCTGATGGGGCGAAAGCATGCGTAACCTCTCTACGAACGCGGCACCCGGCCGGATTCACGCATGGCTGCGCCGCCCGGCGTTCGCGACGGCCCTGGTGCTGGGCGTGCTCGGCCTGCCGGTCATGCTGCCGGGCCTCCTGGGCGACTACGCGCTGGAAGTCGGGTTTCGCCTGCTCGTGCTGTTGAGTCTTGCCGAGGCGTGGAACCTCCTTGCCGGGTACGGCGGCATGGTTTCGCTGGGAACCGCATCCTTCTTCGGCGTCGGCGGCTACGTCCTGATCGGGCTCATGAATGTCGCCGGGCTGCCGGTCCTGCCATCGCTGCTGATCGCCGCGCTTTCCGGCAGCGTGCTGGCGGTCCTGATGGCGCCGGCGGTGTTCCGGCTGCGAGGACTCTACTTCACCGTCGGCACGCTTGCGTTTTCGGAGGCGCTGCGCCTGTTCATGGTCAATTCGAACGACTTCGGCGGCGCGTCCGGCTGGATCGCAGCGCAGGATCCGCCGGACGGGCAAACCCTGTATGCATGGGCGTGGATGCTGTGTGCGTGCACGGCGGGCGTCTTCTCGCTTTACCTCGGGTCGCGCCTCGCGGTCACGCTGAAAGCGGTGCGCGACGACGAGACGGCCGCCGCGCAGGTCGGGGTCAACACCTTTCTGGTGAAGCTGCTGGCCTTCATGACCGCGGGCGCGCTGATGGCCGCGGCCGGGGGGCTGCAGGCGGTCAAGCTGGGCGCCATCGAGCCGTACGGCATGTTCGGCATGTCGTGGTCGATCGCAGTTCTTTCCATCGTGCTCATCGGCGGAATGGGCTGGAAAGGCGGCGCATTGCTGGGGACATCCTTTATCGTTGCGCTTGGCGAGTGGCTTGCCGACTATCCCAATGCCCATCTCGCCATTACCGGCGTCATTTTGATGGTGGTCATCCGCTACGCGCCGCAAGGACTTGCCGGCCTGCTGAATGGCGCGGCATGCCGGCGGTTCGGGGAGGGCGCGGATGAACCTGTTGCGCGCGCTCCGGGTATTCACGGTAAAGCCGCGCGGCCCGGCTCGCCAGGCAGGAAATAGGTGATCATGAGTATTCCCGTCAACGATGCGCAGAGTGGAAGCACGGCTCCCTTGCTGAGCGTGACCGGTCTGACCAAGCGCTATGGCGGCGTCGTCGCCGTCAACAAGCTGGACTTCAGCCTTCCTGCCGGGCAGGTACTGGGCGTGATCGGACCCAACGGCGCGGGCAAATCGACCCTGCTTTCCCTCCTGAGCGGCGCCGTACGCTGCACGGAAGGCACGATCGTCTTTAACGGGCGGGAGGTAACGGGGATGGACCCGGCGGCCCGCGCCCGTTCCGGTATCGGCCGCACTTACCAGGTTCCTCGCCCGTTCCTGAATATGTCGGTCGAAGAAAATCTTCTGGTTCCGCTGTACGCGAAAACGCCTTTTGCGCGCCGGGGCGGGATCAGGCAGCAGCTCGGGGCATTGCTGGAAAGGGCCGGGCTGCAGGACTTTTCACGCACCAGGGCGGCCGACCTGCCGCTATACCGCCGCAAGCGCCTCGAGCTGGCAAGGGCGCTCGCGCTCAAGCCGCGCCTTCTGTTGCTGGACGAAGTGGCGAGCGGGCTCGACGCAATGGAAATCGACGGGCTCATTGGTCTTATCCGCGACGTCGCCCGCGACATCGACGGCATCATCATTGTCGAACATGTCCAGGAGGTGGTGCGCGCCTGCTGTTCCACCGCGATGGTAATGAATTTCGGCGAGCGGTTCGCGCTGGGACCGGCGGCAGAAGTGTTGTCCAGCGACGATGTCGCGGCGATTTACCTGGGTGCCCCCGGCGCGCAGCGCAACCGGAGGAAGCTGCCCGCGACGCCAGCGTTCGCGCCTGGCAGCAGCAGCCGCCATCG